>Ga0256833_1001808_pt1 | contig 15406 bp, 14 predicted proteins | sample 356284metaG_FD_190535 | JGI IMG/M metagenome (GOLD analysis project Ga0256833, IMG submission 190535) | Hydrothermal vent microbial communities from Mid Atlantic Ridge, Atlantic Ocean - 356-284 | ecosystem: Environmental > Aquatic > Marine > Hydrothermal vents | place: Atlantic Ocean: Mid...
GCTCATAGGGAGAGAGCAGTGGCCTATCCAGTGGTGGGAGGTTAGGATCCCGACGAGGATACCCCACATACTCTTCAAAGAAGCATACATCTCATTACCGCAATAATTTTTCTCCTCGTATCACTTGACCGAGCCTATATTCCTAGGGTTTAATAGTATGCCTGAGGCTTTGTTCTTAGTTTAGTCCATTGGCTAAGTGTCTTGATAAGAGAATCTTAGAGGAGTGATAAAGGGAACCCAATTAATAATTTGGGGATCCCTATTATTTTTGGTGAATAAGATACTACGTGGAGCTATTGAGAGGCGATGCCATGATGGCTGTGAAGAGTATTGCAGAGAGCAGGCCTAGTATAGGGCTTAGGAGAGTAGTGGGCGCTATTATTGCTACGGTAGGGTATATTTTGAGCCCCTTATCTTGGTGGAATGACGCCTTTGTGAATATCCCGATAAGTATTGCAACGGCGTATGTGCTTCACATATTACTAGGTGTTGATAAGCTTCTCGGCTTCTATGTAGGCTATCTCGCTAGTAATATTGTAGGCATGTTTATGCTCTTCTACGGGGGCTATCTCCTTACTGGATCCCGGCAAAGCCTTGGAAAACGAGATGTTGTTATAGGGGCTCTAACGAGCCTGATATACACCGTTATCGCGTCAGTAGTACTCCGGTTCGCCGGGTTGTTATAGTGTATCTATGAGGGGCTTCTTGCCAAGGTACTCGGCCGCTGTTAGTAGAGCTACACCCCGGCGGGCTGCATGCTCTATGACTGGGCGGACTCTTTCACGCCACCTCTTTTCTCGGAGAAGGTGATGGTCATATATTATGAGCTTGGGCTCGGAATCTATTATGGTTATTGCGTTCTCTATTGCTCTTTCAAGGTTTATGCGATTAAGCATGTAGGGGTATAGATAGGTGGGTGGACCATCGAGCACTACTATATCGGGTCTATTCTTTGCTATTTCTTCCGCATAGTCTTCTATTATGGGGCCCATTACGTCACTGGTGTAGAATAGAGAGATGTTAGCCCTTCGGGCCTGGAACCCTATTACCCAGCCAGTCCTGTCATACTCTACTCCGTGGAACCAAGGGGGAGTAAATTCTATCTCAATTCCGCAGGCTTGTATCTTTCTGCCATCAGCCCAGACAGTTTCTACACCATCCTTTACCTCCGCTATCCACGGGCCCCTGATCCACAGCCTAGTGAGCCTCCTAAACCACTCCCTCCCCTTACTAATCAATTCCCTGCGCCTATCATCATACCCAGGGAATTTCTTAGACAAAGCAAGCTGGAGAGACATTACAGGGTCAACATACTCCTTGCTCTCTGGCTCAACCAGGACCCTTTCCACACCAATTATCTTCGCAAGCGATTCAAAAAATAAGCGAGCCCTTCTCCACTGACTCTCATTAATGTATTCATTAGGGTTCTTAGCCAGAATAGTCTTACCCTTAAAGAGCTCTAGGGGGAGTAGGGGATCCCCTGGGCGCGGGTGATGATCGTAATGATAATGAGTTATTATGATTACTCTAACCCGGCTAGATCTCATCAACGACGCGATTTTCCTCAAAGCTTGCTCTCTTAGCCTCTTCTTATGATCCTCTGGTAAAGGGTAGCTAGGCTGCATAGCTGCTGCTCCCGGATCAACGAGTATATCGCAGCCCTCCCCGTGTAGAAGTACTGAGGCCGACTTGGCGCCTAAGCTATCGAACCACACTATCTCGAAGAACTTGCCCCATTCCATAGCCCTAATCCTTCCTCTTAACAATTTCACTAAGTATTTCGCGATATACTGGGAGACTCCAGTCCCATTTCCCTCCTGTATCTTGTTTATTCCCTAGTAGTGGTGCATCAACTCTAGTCACTAAGTCATATGCTTGCAGTATTTTCATTAATTCCTCCGAGGCAGTGTCGAGATCACGTAGTGTAGCGCTAAGCTCGTTTACTAGGCCCTTATTCTCTATCATCTTGACTACTTTACGAATCCTCGCTGCGAGCGCCTTTCTCCAAAAGCTAATATCCCCCCTATACCTCGTAGCAATTATGATCGTTTCACCGGGGTTCCCTCCGGTCAGTCGCCAAAGCTTCTCTGGCTCAGCTTTTAGCCCGAGTCTTTCCGCAAGCTGAGCATAGGCTTGAAAAGGTAGGCCAGCAAGCCTTCGTACACCTACTCTTCCACGCTTATACGCTGATAGTGCGTTGAAACCTAGCTGTGTACCAGCACCTATTATCGTCACGCCAGCGGCTCTCCATGATAGAAGCTTATTGGCTGTACCCTTGAGTGAATCAAGATAGTCTGGTACCCTTCCAGGCCCAATACCTCTATCAACGTGATCAACGATTACGACTATGTATTTACCCATTATGTTTAACAACCCGAGCCGGGCTAGTGCAACTGGCAGGCTATAGATTAGGGCTCGTCCCGGAGGCATCTCTGAGGTCATTGCTATTTTCCTCAATAATTCTTCGACACGGGGGGAGGCCGTTAACGCGTATTCTATCTTATCGCCCTCGATAGAGTCTATATAGACTACTACATAGTTGTTAAACATCCTAATATTTTTCACAAACCTCTGTAATAAAGAGCTTACACCAACACCCCTTGGGCCGTAAAGGTATATGAGTCTCAGCTCGCCCCCTATGAGGCTTATTAGTGCTGAGAGCTCTGCTTCTCTATCAACGAAGTATTTGTATGCCATCTATCCCCTCTCCAGGTTGAAAATAGTGAGTGCCGCCCCCTTTAAGCAAGAGAATACTCTTGAATTATTGCTGGAGGGTAGCGAGACCCGGGGGAAAAGAGCTGAGGAAACTAGGGCTGACAGCAACTATCATAGTGAGGATTATCGGTAATCTATTAGCCTTGCTGATTAATATCGCTGCAGCGTTCGTACTGGTTCGCAGACTAGGTGTAAGCGACTACGCCTTCTACCAGACACTAACAAAGAGGGGGACCTGGCTCGGCTCCTTCACAGTTATACTGATAGGTGACTGGGTTTACCGCTATAATGCCCAAAGAGTTCCGGGCTCCTGGGAGGCGGGAGTAATAGCTACCCTCCTATCATCAGTATACGCTTTCTCCATAGGTATTCTATTAGCCCTATACCTTGGCTCAAGTACCCCCCTTGCACTCTTATCCGGTGTCGCCGTGGCGCTTCTCATAGCGTATGCTATGACGAGGAGAATGCTCAATGCCCTGAGGCCAGTAAGGTTCGCCGCGCTACCTATAATATATAGGTTAATATATACGGGTCTAGTCGTCCTACTTGTGTATTTCACAAGCTATGGAGTAATGGGGGCGCTTTGGAGCATAGTAGTTGCAGGGACAGTGGCAGTGGCTCTGGCGCTTTTTTGGACGAGAAGCGCTAGGCCTTCCCCGAATAACCCACTACACATAGTTAAAGAATGGGTTAAGCATAGCTACGTCTACGTGCCTTTAGCTATATCCTCGCTGCTCATGAGCCTAGATGCTCTAATCGTATACCATTTCCAAGGCGACCGGGTTGTAGCAGCTTTTTTCGCAACTTTCATGATATTCTCCCTTATACTAGAATCTATCAGCACTGGTATAGGCTATATAACAACGTATCTACTACAGGGAGGAGAGGAGGAAAGAACCCACCACGGCCTAGTAATCCTATTGGCCCTGATTACACCCTTGCTAGTATTCATCGCAGCTTATCCAACGCACATAATGTATCTGGTTAATCCCCGCTACCTATGGGCTAGCAGGGTCTTGGTCTTCCACACAATACTCGCCATAACCTCGCTTTTCGAAACATACATCGGATCCATAGCTAGCGGAACCATTCGTGGACTAGCTTCAGAGACAGCCACGAAGCTAGCAAAGTTGGCTTTTATTTCACTTATATCAAAGCTCACATACTTCATAGAAATACTATTATTGCTCCAAATAATCTCAGACAACGTACATGCTCTCATCGCCTGGTCCTTGTCCCTTACCTCTGCATCACTGATAGCAATCCTAGGCTATCTATATATCACACCATCGCTGCATCCCAGAATACTAAAAAGACACATCACATACTTAGCAATATATATTATGATAAGCATCTTTGTCGCTCATCTCGTTTCTATCCCTCCGCCTTCACCACAATTCTTCACAGAAATAAAGATAGTGCTACCACCCTTCATAGGGTACGCCCTAATAACTTACTCTATAATAATCTTTATCACTCCCGAAATAAGGCGGATAATTAGGCAAATATTAGGATTATTACACTTAACCCAATAATTAGACAGTCCCCTTCCTTAACACGTTTAAGGGGGGATTTACAAAAACTTCTAATGGGGCAACAATAGTGCTAGTAAGAGGCAGGAGTGTTGGTAAGCAGTAGAGGTCTTAGACGCACCCTATTATCCTTCCAGCTACGTACAAGATACCGCTTATCCTCCATCGCGGCTAAGCTCACATTCCTAGAGAAATGGCTTATACTAGGAACTGTGATAGGTGTTTTGAGTAGTCTCTTCGCCACCTTCTTCTACGTCTTATTAGAGATTATGACAAGTCTCACGCTTAAAGTAATGGGTGCTCATACGCCTCTAAGGGGTTATACCGATCTAGGAGTGGCTGTTATAGAGCTAAGGGATGCTATTAACGTCTTTCTTATAATTCCGGCAATCCTCGGAGGCGCGTTGGTGTCGTCACTGCTCGTGTTCACATTTGCGCCAGAGGCGGAGGGCCACGGAACCGATGCCGCTATAAGAGCGTTCCATAAGCTTGCCGGTATTCTACGCGCCCGCGTCCCTATAATAAAGGCGGTTGCCTCGGCCTTCACTATAGGTAGCGGGGGTAGCGGCGGCGTCGAGGGCCCTAGTGCTCTGATGGGCGCTGGTATAGGGAGCGTTCTTGCCCAGAAATTGGGGCTCGGGCTCTGGGATAGGAGAATAGCCCTGGTATCGGGTATGGCTGGTGCTCTTTCCGCTCTCTTCCGCGCACCTATAGGGACAGCTATTTTCGCTGTAGAGGCCCTCTTTCGTAGGGATATAGCGGTTCAGGCTCTTATCCCTGCCCTTATATCCGCGATAATAGGTTATGCGGTAACGCTTCCATTCTGGGGGTATAGCGAGGTATTCCCACACATACAGGCAGATATAAGAGTATTGTATACAGCTAGCGCACTCGCTAGCTATATAATACTTGCGTTCGTTGCAGCTATCTTCGGTATTTTTTATGTCGAGGCGTTTTATGGTGCGCGGAGACTATTTGCTAGGTATATAAAAAGGGTCTGGCTACGCCCTGTCGCTGGCGCGTTACTCACCGGGATAATAGGGTTATTTGTGCCACACGTTCTCGGATCCGGGCGCCAATTACTAACAAGGTTCCTCGAGGACCCAAGCATAGTCCTAAGTACGTCTCCTAGCCACGATATTCTCTGGATAACCATTGTACTATTAATAGTAGCAATAGCTAAGATTGCTGCAACCTCGTTCTCCATAGGAACCGGGGGGAGCGGAGGAGTATTCGCGCCAGGTATAATGGCTGGAGCGCTTATCGGCTACGCCTTCGGCATATCGCTTGGAAAACCACTTGCAGGAATAGACCCACTTGTATACTCCTACCTAGGAATGGCAGCGTTCTTCGCCGCGGCCTCAAAGACCCCGCTAGCAACCTCGCTAATGGTAGCCGAGATGAGCGGTAACTATGGCCTACTCGTACCAGCGCTGCTAGCAAGCTATCTTGCGCGAGAACTTAGCGGCGAGAGAACAATCTATGAGTCACAGCTCCCGCACAGAGTGAGACCAGAGGTCATTAACATAGAGGCTGTGCTTACAATGCTTCGGCGGAAGGGTAAAATAATAGGTGTGAAAGCCATAGATATTGCTGAGAAGAGGTTTAAGCCGCTCACAATAAGGGATACCGTGGCCCGCGCCATAGAGCTTATAGCTGGGCTACGACAGCACATCATCCCCGTAGTCGATGACCAAGGCCGGGTGCTTGGCGCCATAGATGCCTCATTCCTAGAAAAACTACTGGCAACGCCTCCAGCGACACTGATAGGCTCCATAGATATCCGTAAGCCCCCTGTGATAAGAGAGGATGAGGATATTGTGCACATTATGACGGTGCTTGAGGAAGCCGAGGAGGAAGGCATGGACTATGTAATCGTCGTTGATAAGGATCTACGCTATAAGGGCATAATTCTCTACCACGACCTAGTGGCAGCAACTATAGCATCATACCTTCACAGCATAAATGGGGGACGAGCGCACGCTAAAAAGCCACAGAGCACCCCTATACACGGCCCCATAGCTATCCATGAAAGAGAGTTGGATCATCAGTTATGACGTAGTCTATCTCGTCTATAAAGTCTTTAATGCTCTCTGGCTCGTTAACCGTCCATAGAACGGTCTTCGCTCCAGCATCATATACTTTAGAGAGATAGCTGCGCAGCCCCTCGGGCCCCACAATCTCCAGAGCCTCTATTGGCGGATTAACTGTTTCAAGGCCAAGACTCTTTATAAGTATTAGAGCTTGCCTAGCTTTTTCTATACTGTCTATGTTTATACCGAGTCTCGCGTCCCTATTAAGCGATCTAAGAAGCTTTAACACGTCTACATCAAAGCTTATGAATATTACTTCGTCGAGTCTGCCATGCTCTACAACGGTTCTAAGGGCTTGCTTAGTTGCCCTAAGCTCTTTTATCTCCACGAATACCTCGTAGCCCCGGGGGATAGCTTCTAGTGCTTCCCTTAGTGTAGGAATAGTCTGGCCCATTCCGAGATGGAAAGTTTTTAAATCTTTTAATAACAAGTCATCCACATTAGCGTTTACTCCAGCCACTCTCTCAAGATCGGTGTCATGAATAATTACGGCTTCGTTATCCGCGCTCACTCTGACATCAAGCTCGACTCCATGAGCCCCGTATAGGAGGGCGCCAAGAAACGAGGCAATAGTGTTCTCCGGGTATCTCCTAGGAAACCCTCGGTGGCCTATTATCCTCGGCAAGGAATACCCCGGTATTGGCCTAGTTCGCGGCTCTACAAAAGCTTAATAGCTCAAAGCACTTACCAAGAAGCATGGGCCCAATGAGATGAGCCCCTGGGTTTTAATAATTACTCTCGTTCTCGTAGTTATAGGCCTGCTGGTATTACTAGCTTTTATCGCTTCTAGGAAGTTGTTAAGCCCGCCTCGCAAAAAGGGGGACTGGACGCCAAGGGATCTCGGCCTTGATTATAGCGATGTTGAAGTAGTCTCGTATGATGGGGTGAAGCTTCGCGGCTGGTTTATCGATACTGGGAGCGATAAAACGGTTATAGCTATACATGGCTACACGTCGAGCAGATGGGATGAAACCTATATGAAGCCTATAATAAAGATCCTCGCCGCCAATGGGTTCAACGTACTCGCTTTTGATTTCAGAGGGCACGGGGAAAGCGGCGGGGACTACACCACCCTTGGTTTTAGAGAGCTAAGGGATTACCATAGGATAATATCGTGGCTCAAGAACAGCTTGGCCGAGAAGTCGAGGAAGATCGGTGTTATAGGCTACTCGATGGGAGGCACTGTGGCCATAATGATTGCTGCTACGGTTGACATGGTAGACGCCGTAGTAGCTGATAGCCCCTATATGGATATCACTGCGTCTGGGAGACGCTGGATTAAGCGAATGAGCTCCCCCCTTAGGTATGTATTGCTAGCAATATATCCCCTGATAGTCTGGTTTGCATCAGTATCTGCTGGAGTCGATGTAAAGGCTCTACACATCCAACAGTATGCTGATAAGATAAAGAGGCCTCTACTCATAATAGCTGGGGAGCGAGACGACCTGGTAGCATTAGATGAGATTAAGTCCTTCTATGAGAGGGCGAAGGCTGGCGGCAAGAACGTGGAGTTATGGGTAACCAGTTCGGGGCATGTACGCTCAATTGTTGATCATCCCTCCCAGTACGAGGAGAGAGTCATCTCGTTCTTTAAGAGGTGGTTGAGCTGAGCGCTAGGAGTAAAAGCGTTGGGCTTATATTAGCTGTTCTAGCTGTCTTAGTGCTTTTTTACTTTGCCGGTGACTATATGCTTGCCGCAGTGCTTGAACCTATGAGGAAGGAGGGGCTCATACCGGGCACGGAGAAGTCTTGGAGGTTCTACGCGGGTCTCCTCAAGACTATACCGGGCTATGTTGGTCTAGCTCTTACTTTTCTCTGGGGTGTGCTCGCGGATAGGATCGGTAGGCCGAGGCTATTGCTCCTCCTGGGGCTCGTAATGGGTTTCTCGCTCGCACTAGTCGGTTTTGCTCATAACTATTTCTACCTATTATTAGTGCTAATAGTCTTTGGTATAGCCAAGATCGGGATAAGCCCTGTTATCTATGCGTTCATTCCTGACATCATGCCGTCGGAGAAGAGGGGTATAGGCTACGCAGCATACTATGCTGCGAGCGTGCTAGGCTTCATTGTGGGAATGGTTCTAGGCGGTATATTGTTGTACTGGAGAACAGCCTATACAAGCATAGGCCTAGTCATAATCATTACCTCGGTACCGCTATATCTATTATCACGGGGTATTCGCATCGGATACGCCGAGAAGACGGAGCTTACATCCTATAGTCTCAGGGAGGCGTTACGAGCAGCGCTAAACAAGACCGTCTTACTGATGATGATCCAGATAATCCCATGGACTATTCCCTGGGGGTTCATAACGCTCTATGCTGTTGATTATCTGCAAACAAGATGGGGTATCCCAAGAGGGTTGGCGAGCGGTATACTAGCGCTAGCAGCGCTATCGATAGCCATAGGGCATGTTCTTGGAGGGAAACTGGCCGATAGCCTTGTTCAAAAGGGCGACGTGAACGGGCGCGTAAAAGTATCAGTAATCGGCATAGCCATAGGGTTCCTAGCGATGCTCGGCATGTTCACATACCCGTACCCCTACGGCTCAACAAGCCTGGGAGCCCTACTACCACCTACTGTTCTAGCGCTTGCAGGGCTCCTCTTCACCACGTTTGCTTACCCTAACATAAGCTCTGTTATCAGTGACTGTGTCAGACCAGAGTATAGGGGGACGGTGTTCTCCATCTATAACATACTCAATACTGCGGGCTGGGCCACAGGGCCAGCGCTATACGGCCTACTGGTAAAATACCTAATGTCATGGTACCCGGAGAGAGCAGCCATCATGTACGCGGCTGTTATTCTTGAAAGCTTCTGGCTAATAAGCCTCGTAATCTGGTTAATCATAGCAAGGACTTATCCAAGGGATAGGATAACAGCGTAGAACGCCAATGACGGCTCAACAAATCTTTTCCCATATTATTTGAGATATTGCTTATTCGGTTAGTCCATAGGCCCAGCTAACCTCCTTGGCCCAGCCTAGTGCTCTCTTGACGGCTGCTCTCCACCCGCTGTATAATTTGTCGCGGGTACTGGGATCCATTCTTGGCTTGAACACTTTTTCAGCCCTCCATATAGCTCTTATCTCGTCCAGGCTTCGCCAAACACCAGTAGCTAGTCCTGCGAGGAACGCGGCTCCGAGGCTTGTTGTTTCTTTTATGAAGGGTCTCTGGATCTCTACGCCGAGTATATCGGCTAGGAATTGCATTAAGAAGTTGCTCTTAGAGACCCCGCCATCAACCCTTAGCACCTCCAGTCGAAGCCCGGACTCCTTTATCATAAGGTCGAGTACGTCCCGAGTGAGGTAAGCTATGGATTCAAGCACCGCTCTCACTACGTGACGGCGCTCGGTCGACCTAGTGATTCCTATAAGGAGGCCGCGCGCATACGGGTCCCAGTATGGCGCTCCGAGACCCACTAGTGCTGGGACGAAATACACACCGCCCGTATCCGGTGCCGCCTCAGCTAATGGGTCTACCTCCCCTGGTACCTCAATGATCTTGAGACCGTCTCGTAGCCATTGTATAGCTGCACCAGTGGCGAAAATGCTTCCCTCAAGCGCGTATACTGCCTCCCCACGACTCATGGAGTAGAAAATGGTGGTGAGAAGCCCTTTCTTAGAAAATACTATGTTTTTCCCAGTATTCATTAAGATGAATGTACCAGTACCGTATGTGGCTTTAACTGAGCCAGGCATAAACCCTGCCTGGCCGAATAGTGCTGCTTGCTGGTCACCTGCATCACCGCAAACTGGTAGCTCTGCGCCAACAACCTCCCGAGCTTCAGGCCCTAGGTAGCCGTAGCACTCGTTATCAATAGATGGCCTAGGCTCCGGTAACGAGTGGCGAGGCACTTTACCCATAATCTCTAGGAGATCATCGTCCCAATCCAGTTTCTCTATGTTGAAGAGCATTGTCCTGGAAGCATTACTGTAATCAGTTACATGGGAGCCGTTCTTACTCCCTGTTGCTATGTTTTTCCCTCCTCTCGTCAAACGCCATATGATCCACGAATCCATGGTGCCTAGTACTGCTTCTCCTTTTTCAAGGCGCTCACGTAGCCTGGGCACGTTTTTGAGAAGCCACATGATCTTCGTGGCGGAGAAATAAGGGTCCGGCACTAGGCCCGTCTTTCTATGGATGACCTCGCCGTATTCTTCGCGTAGCTTATCGCTGAGAGGGGCTGTCCTCCTATCCTGCCACACGATAGCATTGTAGAGAGGAGCCCCCGTCCTTGTATCCCATACGACTATTGTTTCTCTCTGATTAGTTACTCCTATAGCAGCTATCTCTCGGGGATCGACACCACTATTCCTTATAGCCTCCCTTATTACTAGCTTCGTGTTCTCCCATATCTCGATGGGGTCGTGCTCTACCCATCCAGGCCTAGGATAGATCTGTCTATGTTCCTTATAGCTCCAACTATTCTTAACAATATTGCCGCTCTCGTCAAAAATCAGCGCCCTAGTACCAGTAGTGCCCTGGTCAATAGCCAACACATAAACCAAGACAGTCACCCCATAATAGTGTCCTTATCCCGGCTTAGAGGATATCAGGGCCAAGTTTTCGGTCACTTTAATCCTCACTTCAACACCGAGAGATCTCGCTAACAGGTTAGCGAGCTCACGTACCTCGCGAAGCAACTGAATAGCCTTCGAAGGATTAGCTAGGAGGCGTAGAGGGAACCTCTCAACCACTATCTCTAGGACATTTCCTTGGAGGCGGGCCTTTCCCTCATACTCGTCTACTCTCCAATTAAATTCTAGCGCTGTTTTGGAGAGATCAATTTCACTAACCTTGCCGTCAACCTCTATGGTTACGCGTAAATTGACCGCCATCTTAGATCTGCCACGATCCTCTTCTCTCCAAGTATCCCACTGACCCTAAATTAGGAATTTACTTAGAATAGTAGGTAAAAACCGGGTGTAGAGGATTATATTAGCTCTTATTGCTTAGCCTTGCTCCTCCTTATACACTGTCCTTATAGTGATCGTGCCGGAGATGTTTGACAAGCTTATATCTATTCTCTCCGGTGGTTTCTCGGTCTTGCTCAGCATCTCAACGAATTTAGCTATGACCTGGTCGTCGATATTTGCCTCCATATTTATCTTTATTGTAGCCATTGAGCTTACACCCCCCTCATCCTATTAGAACCAGGTGCTAACTCTCTATGTATTTACGTAGATACGTCTTCTTAGTTAAACTTTGACTCGTTCCTATCAAAGTAAGCTAAATGACTCTACAGAAGCGTCGCCCATAACGGAAGTGTTATCAAGTACTGAATGATTAGCGAGGATAAGACAAAGGGGACGGAGTACTTGAAGAACGTGGAGGGTTTAACATGGTAGCCCTCCTTCTCAGCCATAGATATCGCGACGTATAGCGCGGGCGCAGCCGCCACCGTTAGATTGCTTGCGAGAGTGGCTGACCATGCCATCCCCCAGTAGAGAGGCCATGCATTAACCCCAGCCATTCTCGAGGCGTCTCTCACCAAGTAAAGGAACGTGAGTAGTAGTGCATCGTGCTCGATTATTGTAGCAAGGGCTGCTACAGCCCAGTAGAAGACACTATATGCTACATAGGGGCTTGAGCTCAGAAAACCCATGAGGTGATGGGCAGCGTTCTCCAGGACACCGTTTATCTCGAGCCCCCCTACGAGGCCGAATAGTGATGCATAGAATAGTAAGGCGCGCCACTCGACGTGCTCGAGCGCCCGCTCTACGGGTACACCCTTCTTGGTTAGCCTGTTATATAGCTCCGCAACTAGCGCTGTGAACGCGGCGCCGCTCATCGTTATAAACCCGAGGGGGACTCCGAGAATAGGTCTTATCGCCATACCTGTTACAGTCGCTAAGAACCCTGCTGCGCCTATGAGTAGAACGGGTTTGTTTATCCTTTTCTCTAGCTCCTGGGGGCTTATCTCGACAATGTTTTCTGGCTCCTTGGATAAGAACAGTCTATACATTAGTGCAACAACTAGTAGAAAAGTTATTGTGAGCAACGGGAAGCTACTAGGCCTTCCATGGCTCCATATAAAGTCTAGGAACTCTGCGCCAGCAACGCTATGCAGTAACTGTGGAGGCAGATCACCCATTAGGAGAGCTGTCCCCATGAAGTTCGCCGCGAACCCTACAAAGAGTATTGCTAGGACGGGGTCACCACCAGCTTTCCGAGCAGCCTCTAGGACTATGCTGCCGAAAAGCAGTATTACGAGAACATTGTCCACGAGTATAGAGACGAAGCCCGCGAGTATAACCATTGCTAAGAGGAATAGCCTATAACTATGTACGCGCCTAGCAACACTATCCACGACAAGCTCCGCGAACCCCCCCTCTATTAGGTACCCCGTTATTACCCACATCCCAAGAAGTATTGCTATCACGTTCCAATCAATGATATGGAAAGCCTCTAGAGGCGTGTATTTTGTCAGAATAATCATTATTATGAGGCCGCTAAGCCCCAGGATACTTTCATCTATTATTCTAGACACTATTCCCGCGACAACTACGAGGAAAATCGCTGCTGCAACGACCTCGGAAAACACTCACGACACCACTAACCCCTAGAAGCGATCCCTGTGTAGCCTTTAGATGATCCCGGCTCCTTCTAAGCTATTTCGCTAGAGCACAGAAGCAGCAATAGGTCTAGGCATGGGGTACTGTAAAAAGATGTATTTTAAAAAGGAACTTGATACTTTTGCTGGGAGGAGTTATAGCCTTAGTGCCCTAGGAGGGCTAGTTCTAGTATCTTCTTTACCTCTATTTGCACGTCTATGGGGAGCTTGTTTATCACTGGCTCGAAGAACCCGTTGACTATCAGCCATGTGGCCTCGTCCTCGTCGAACCCCATGAGTGCTAGGTAGTAGAGTTTCTCGTAGCTTATCCTGCCCACGCTTGCCTCGTGGCTTAGCTCGGCGTCTTTCTCCTCGGTGCCTATTGCTGGTATTGTTATGCTCTTAGCCTTGTCGCCTATGACTAGGGTGTTACAGCTCATGAAGCCCGTGGCTCCCTTAGCGCCGCGCGCGGCGTACAGCATTCCATTGAACTCCTCTACTGCCTCATCCCTAACCACTGTACGGTTAAGTATCTGCGCACTCGTCTCTGGTGCCTCGTAGCGTACAAGAGGAGCACTATAGACTCTCTGCCTATCGCGGTAAAGCGCTATGCTCTGTACAACACCCCTGCTCTTTCTTCCACGAAGATCGATTCTCGGCGACGTATTAGCTGTGGTCGCGTAGAACGCTATCGAGGTTAGCTCCGCGTAGGCATTGTCGCCTTCAACTATGACTCTCTTAACGGGCATGTGGTGTACCTCGCCTAGCCAGTTGTTTATACTAGCGACGTAGAGCCGAGCGTTATCCTTTACAAAGCCCTCGAGCCCTCCTAGGTGGACAGCGTATCTAAGAGCTATGGGTGTTGTACAGCCCTCAATCCAGTGCAGCTCAGCGCCCTCCTCGAGTACTATTAGTGTGTGCTCTGTCTGGCCAAGCCCCTCTCTGCCTATAATGAAGACACCTTGCAGCGGCTGAGGTATCTTTACACCCTTGGGCACATAGATGAAGGGTCCTCCGGCCCATAGCATTACGTGGTAAGCGGTCTTACGGTTAAGCCTTGGGTGTAGTGCTCGGAACGCATACTCCTTTACAACAGGGTAGCGCTTGACAGCCTCATCCATGCTAGTGAAGATTACGCCTCGTTTCTCTAGGTACTTTAGCACAGCCTTGACTACCACGTTGTCAACGTCTATGCTAAACCCGCTCGCAAGTACCTCGAGCTCCTCTGGCTTTACCCCGAGGCGTTCAGCAGCCTTTATTGCCTCCTCGGTGGGGAGTACAGGGTTCTCAAGCCCCTCTATGAACACCTTATAGGTTACCTTCTCTATTAATGGATCTATCTTTGGGTCAGGCTGCGATGTCTTGAGGTACTCGAAGGCCTCGAGACGTCTACGCAGCACCCATTCGGGCTCTCTACGCTTCCTACTGAACTCCACTATATCGTCACGGCTTAGGTCGGTCAGAGGCTTATCCTCTAGCACGTACTTCACGCGGCTCAAGGAAAGAATCACCTCCCACCATTGTGGTGAGCTATCCAGGTGTATCCCTTCTCCTCTATGAGCTGGACGAGCTCCAGCCCCCCATGAGCCACTATACGGCCATCATACATCACATAGACATAGTTGGGCTCAATATACTTGAATAAACGAGGCTGATGAGTTATTAGGAGAACTATTGCCCCCTCGTCCCGGAGCCTCTCTATAGCCTTAGCCACGAGAGGCATGCTCTCAACATCAACGCCGCTATCGGGCTCATCTAGTAGAGCAACCTTAGGCTTCTGGGCAAGAACTCTTACAAGCTCTAGTCTTTTCCGCTCACCACCACTCATACCGACCATGAAGTACCGTGATAAAATGTTGTCACTGAGCCCAACTAATCTCACCAGTTCACGGGCGATGCTTAGGGCCTCACTAGTGTTCTCTACTCCTCTAAACCTCTTGATTATCCTCGAGAGAAGCTCTGCTACACGTACACCCTCAACCTCTAGGGGCATCTGGGTTGCCAGAGTTATACCTCTCCTCGCTCTTTCATGAGTCGGTAGCTTGGTTATATCCTCTCCCTCGAGAAGCACCCTGCCCTCGAGCTTGTACTGTTGATGCCCCATTATGGCGTTAACTAGGCTGCTCTTACCAGCGCCATTAGGCCCCATAACAGCGTATATACCTGGCTTACTAAGGCTGAGCGTAACCCCTTTTACAACAATTTTCCCGTCACTGGTAAGTACTCTTGCCTCCTGAACCTCAAACGTCATTGCTGAGCCACCTCTATCTCTATACACATCCTTACTTGAACCCTTGTTAAAGATATGTTTACACTCGTTAATAAATCCTATCCACGGACACAGAACCCAGCCTCTTTAACAAGGACACTCGGAAAACATCACAAAAGAATACAACTTCATTATAAAAACTACAAGACATTAAATACACGCCTTTGCTCCTCTCCAGCTACAGAGCCTCGAAGAAGCCCATCGCTCTAGCTGCCTCTTCCGGGAAGGATAAGCTTTCTCGA
>Ga0256833_1001809_pt1 | contig 15400 bp, 13 predicted proteins | sample 356284metaG_FD_190535 | JGI IMG/M metagenome (GOLD analysis project Ga0256833, IMG submission 190535) | Hydrothermal vent microbial communities from Mid Atlantic Ridge, Atlantic Ocean - 356-284 | ecosystem: Environmental > Aquatic > Marine > Hydrothermal vents | place: Atlantic Ocean: Mid...
AAGAACCCATAATCTCTGATGTAAACATTAGTATTGCAGAGAATACTGCTGTTGAGAGTGTTATTGGATCCATTCCCGTTGTTTTGGCAGAAGATGCCAACATAACAAGTTTTAAAGTTTCTGGAACAGGAGCGGAGCTGTTTAACATTTTACCTAACGGCAATATTGTTTTAAAAGGAAATGTAAATTACGAAGTCACAACACATTATGCGCTTAGTGTTGTTGCAACCAATGCGCATGGCAACAGCGAGCCTGCAACATTAGAAATTACCGTGAATAATGTCATGGATGCAGATTTTTTAGCGAACACAACACTATCTGTCGATGAGCACGCTGCTCCCGGAACGGTTATAGGAACAATAAACACTATTGAAAATCAAGATTGTACGGTCATTTCATATGAAAACCCCAAATACGACCCTTGGTTTGATGAATTTGGTAAGTTTGATATTACTGCTGACGGTACTGTAAAAGTAGGGCAAAATACGGTTTTAGATTATGAAAACAGGAGCTGGCATGAGTTTAACATAAGAGCATTGACCAGTTGCGGGTTAAGTAATATTGTGAGACTCAAAATAGATATTAATGACTTAGATGAAAGTGCGGAAGTAGGCATTGGCGTTTTAGATGGTGCAAAAATCAATATTTACCGCATAGAAAACAATGAAACATTAACCGAACTGTTTGGAGGAGTGACTCCTGAGTTTTCCAGAGTATCTCGCAGTGACAATCGTGCTCTATTTAACAGCCATAAATACGAGTTAGATCCCAATATGTTTTATATCTTTGAAGCTGTTGGCGGAAAAGATTTAGATATAGACAACGATGGTGAATTAGAATCTAGCAGCAATAGCGTTGGGTTCTCAGGGAAGCTTCGAGCCATTGTAAAAGGCTCATGGCTATTAGAGATTGATAGACTGCGAGTCACTCCTGTAACAGAACTTATTTATGACGCTGTTTTTGAACACCCCGATGCATTGGATGTCACCGTATTGCAAGAGAGGCTTCAAAAAGCAACCGAGAGTATTGTTTTTAGTGACTATAACTCCGATGGCAAGATTGATGTTCATGACGGGTTAATTTATAATCCACTTGACATAAACGATCCGTATATTATTGTTAACGGATATAGCGGAGTTATTGAAAACTTATCAGAGCCAAATACCGTGATAGAAACTGTTCAAATGGTGCCAATTCACGGCGGAGCTTTAGAAAGTTTGAGTCTTCACGGCGAAGATAGTCAAGATTTTACTATTGACATGAACGGTACCATACGTACCAATGAGTCCACATTTGTATATAAAAAACTTCAATATAAATTTCATATTATCGGCAGTGACTCAAACAACGTTCGCACACAAGCGGAAGTAATACTAAACGTTGTACCAAATATGAAAATAGTTAATTATGTATCTGTTGACAGACGAAGCCAAAGTGTACTTAAAAAAATTGTACTCTCGCCCGATGAGAAAACCGCTTATTTGGCTTACGGGACGAGCGGGCTTGTTGTGGTAGATATTTCAAATGCCCAAGAAGCTGAAATTATAGGGCACTTTTATGAAGTTGAAGTTGACCTTGTAGATATTACTTCTGTAGCACTTTCTAAAGACGGTAAATACGCATATATTTTAGATGCTCACAATGAAAAACTACTGATTTTAGATGTCTCAAATGCAAAAAACATTCAGCTTGTCAGTGAACTTTCAAGTCCGGAAGGATATTTTAAAGAAGTAACAGATATAGCGGTAGATGACAATAGAAATTTTGTTTATATTGTAGGCATAAGAAATGTTTTTAGTATTGTAGATGTTACCAATGTCAATGCGCCGTTTGTGCAGTATGTCGATGACAAAAAAAGAAACTATACTAAAGTGACATACAATCCTGAAAACGGCTTGCTCTCTCTTGGTCATTGGTTTGAGGGGTTCAATGTTGAGAGTTTCAATGTTAGTGACGTCAATAATATTCAGTGGGTTCAGAATGTTGATGTTTATGAAGACGGCAATCTTTTTGAATACCACGGTAAAGTGTTGTTTTTAGACAAATATTCTATTGCTATCAGTGATGGCTTAACAATATATAGACATACTTTGGAATATCCTTTTAATGATGGAAAGTGGGATTATAAGAAGAACTTTTTAATGAATTTTTCAGTACTGGGTGAGCCGTATGACATCACATTTTCCAAACATAAAAAATACATGTATATTGCATCCGGAAGTTTCGGCATGATTATTGTCGAAATAAAATAGTAGCAGATTTTCCCTGCTGCTTACCCGACATTTCTCTCTTTTTGAGTATAATCCCCTATGACAATTTTAAAAGCTACCCATTTGGCGCATGCCTTTGATTATCCTCTTTTTTCTGATGTTGCGCTTTCTTTGGGTACGTCGGAATCGTTAGCCATTATCGGTGTGAGCGGCAGCGGAAAGTCAACGTTGTTACATATTTTATCGACCCTGTTACAGCCAAAATCCGGAACGGTAGAACTTTTTGGCGAAAATATTTATACTTTACATAACAATGATCTTATTGCCATGCGACGTCACGATATCGGTCTGATCTACCAAGCACACTATCTGCTGAAAGGCTTGAGTGCCAGAGAGAACCTTGAAGTGGCGTCGATTCTCTCCCATGAAGCAATCGACGAAGAACTCTTAAAGCGTCTTGGCATAGCGCATGTCTTGGAGCAAAAAGTCACCGAACTCTCCGGTGGTCAACAGCAGCGCATCTCTATTGCCAGAGTGTTAACGAAAAAACCGCGGCTGATTTTTGCCGATGAGCCTACCGGTAATCTCGATAGCGAAACAGCAGACGAAGTGATGACGATTTTTTACGACTACATTAAAAAACATGAGAGTGCCATGGTGTTGGTTACCCATGACGAAACCTTGGCTTTTGAGTGCGATTACGTGTACCGTTTAGAGAATCAGCAGTTGGTACAAGTGACGTAGTATGGAGTGGGCACAACTCTTTGCACACGAGCATGTCGTTGCATTTTTACTGCTGTTCATTCGCTTTGGAGCCCTGTTTTTAGAGACCCCGATCTTTTCACATACCAACATTCCCATGACACTCAAAGCGGCATTGGCGTTTTTTTTTACGGTGATTTTTTTTCCGTCGCTACCGCCGTTAACCATTGAGATTGGTGTGGCATCGTTGGTATTGGCCATTTTAGGAGAATTTCTTTTTGGTTTTACCATTGGGTTAATCTTGCAGCTGGCATATCATATTATTACCTTTGCAGGGGGACAAATTTCGTTTATTATGGGCTTTTCTCTGGCATCGGCGATTGATCCGCAAACGGGAGTTTCCATGCCGATTATTAGTCAGTTTCTGTCGCTGATAGCCTTGATGATTTTGTTCACATTAGATCTGCACCACTGGGTACTGCTCTATGTCAATGCATCGCTTTCTGCCGTTCCTTTGGGAGGTTTTTTACTCACACCGGATCTGTTTGAGTACATTGTTCATGCAAGCGCCAATATGTTTGTAGTCGGTTTTATGATTGCTTTTCCTATTATTGCGCTCTCATGGCTTGCCGATGTTATCTTTGGAATGCTCATGAAAACCATGCCGCAGTTTAACCTTTTGGTTATTGGATTTCCCATTAAAATTGCGGTCTCTTTTATTGTTCTTATTGCAACGTTGGCCGCTACTATGAACATAATGAAGCTGGAGATGTTGCAGGCGTTTAACTGGCTAGAACGCCTCTTTTAAATAGGGCTGGCTGTAAGGTAGCAGTGCATCACGAATATTTTGTGCATGCTTTCGGGCATATTTTGTACTGCTGCATTCAAAAAGTGCGAATGTTGATTGCATGAGTGAGGCATCGAGTGCGGTAGATAATTTACATGTAATTGCATCGTCTATCATAATGAGTGAAAAGGTCAGGGGCATCACCGTTTCGGCATCGATCAGGAATAACGAGACATTGGCATATTGTACCCACTCAACACCAAGATGATGGTCGGAATAGGTGAAAATTGTCACGGGAATTTTTTTCGTAACTAACGACATAAATGCTTTTTTTAGTTCATAGCTGTCAATTTTAGTGCTTATTATGGTAACACTCGAATGGGCATTCCGCAAGGCATGAGAAAGCTGAGAAAGTGCGCTGTCATGCTGATGCGGCAAGAGATAAGAGAGGTTTTTTGCGACCGTAACAGTTGTAAAAAGCAAAAGGAATAACAGAGTTTTCATTGTTTTTTAGCTACAATAGTAACATTTATAGAATCTGTTTTCAATGAACAATTATGTTGGAGTACCCCGATGAATATTTTGCTGATTAATGATAATCCTGTTGTTACCAAACTGGTAACCTTAAGCGCACAAAAAACCGGTGATGCATTGGAAGTTGTCAATGCAATAGAGCAGATTGATGCCGGAGCATATGATTTGTTGATTTTTGATAATGAGCTTTTTGATCCTATGTTGTATGATGCGTTGACGTCACGGGTTACTTTTGCAAAAAAACTCTACATGGGGAGTCGCGGTATTGATAAGCCGGATGATTTTGACATTATGGTCAATAAACCTTTTTTGCCGACAGACTTAGTCGATCTGTTTACGGATATTTCGCATGATCTTGAAACCGAATCTTCGGAAGAAACATCCATATTTGAAGAGGTGTCGCTCGATGAAGCGATTGATCTTGACGATGCCATAAATGACTTAGAAGATGACTTGGAACATGATGAATTAATTGATCTTGACACTATAGACGACTTAGAGCATGACGAAACAATCGATCTTGATGCTGCCATTGAAGCATTGGACGATGAGCATGATGTAACGCAAGAGCTTGTCGAAGAAGCAAATGAACCGCAAGAGACAGATATGCCCGATACCTCTTTAGAAACAGCAAACGCAGAGCAAGAGTTACCTGACGATACTTTACAAGAGAGTGTTTTGGACAAAGATGATCTCGAAGAGGTTCAAGCCCTTCTGGAAGAGGATGAAACGATGTCCGTAGCGGAAGAAACCATATCGGAAGAAGAGGCAACGGAAGAGACGGTACCTGAAGAAGATCTCATAGTCGAAGAGGAAGCCGCGCTATCGACAGAAGATGAGATGACATTGCCCGATGATGATCTTGATCTTTTGGAAGAGACCCTTGAAGATGCAGTCGATAATTTAAGCGAAGACGAGTTAAACGCTCCGGTCGATGAAGCGATGCTGCTCGATATTGTCAATGATGAGAGCAGTGCTTTTGATGAATTTGATACCTTAGATATTAATGCCGTGCGCAGTGCTTTGGGTGAAACAGACGATGCTGTTGTACAAGAGCAGTGTGATCGCGATGCATTAGAACAGGTAGAAGAGGAACTGCTTGCCGCAGAGTCTCATGAGCCGCCAAAGCAACATTCGGATACTGATTCTAACAACGGTATTGAAACGCTTAAAGCTGTTTTAAGTGCGTTGCAAAACGAAGAGGTTGCCGGTTCATTAAAAGCGATGAATATTACCATAAATATCTCATTTGGGGAGAAGTAGTTGAATTACGATACCGGTGCAATTTTAGTTCTTTCAGGTCCTAGCGGTGCGGGAAAAAGCTCGCTGATTAAAAAGATTGAGCCTGAGATCGGAGATTACTATTTCTCCATCTCGACCACAACGCGGCCTATGCGTGCGGGTGAAACAGAAGGAGTCGATTACCATTTTGTTTCGATGCAGACCTTTGAAGAAGATATTGAAAATGAACATTTTTTGGAATATGCCAGCGTGCACGGTAATTATTACGGGACTTCTATTAAACCGGTTAAAAAAGCACTGAAAGAAGGAAAACTGGTATTGTTCGATATTGATGTGCAAGGTCACGATGCCGTACGAAGCCGCTTGGGAGATATTACCACATCGGTCTTTATTACGACACCGAGTCTGCATGAGCTGAAAAAGCGACTCAATAACCGTGCTACCGATGCCCGTGAAGTGATTGACAATCGCATTAAAATGGCAAAGCGGGAGATTCAACGTATTAGCGAATTTGACTATCTCATTATTAATGAAGATCTGGATCAGGCGGCCAAACATCTTACCCGTATTGCTAAAGCGGCAAAGTTGAAAATACCGAGTATTGATATTAGTAATTTTATTCGTCAGTGGGAAGAGAACGAGTAGCTTAGAGCGTAAGCACTCTTACAGCAAAGCAAAGCTATACTAGCAGCACGGATTTTAATTTTTAATAAGGAAACATACTATGGGTATGCCAGGAACAACAGAGCTTATCATAATTTTAGTAGTCGTGCTGCTGCTGTTTGGAGGGAAAAAGATTCCCGAACTTGCCAAAGGCCTCGGTCAGGGCATTAAAAACTTTAAAAAATCGGTTAAAGATGACGACGAAGTCGATACGACAACAGCCGATACTGCCAAAAAAGTTGAAAAATCAACCGATAACGATGGTGTTGCTGCGCCTAAAGACACCACGAAACAAGCATAACATTGAAACAGAGAGTGGCAGCGCTACTGCGCAATAAATTGGAACATGATATTGTTTTAGAGAAACCGAAAGACCGCTCTTTCGGACATTTTGCTACCCCGATTGCCTTTTCGCTTGCTAAAGAGTTGCGTAAATCGCCGATGGTGATTGCCGAAGAGATTGTTGCGTCATTTGATGACTCCGAGATGTTCAGTGCTGTGGAATCGGTCAAAGGCTACATTAACTTTCGACTCTCCGAACAATTTTTAGATGACTATGCCACATGGGCACTCGAGCAAGATACCGCTTTCGGTGCGGCCGATAAAACAGGCAAGATTTTACTGGAGTTTGTCAGTGCCAATCCTACCGGACCACTGCATATCGGTCATGCGCGGGGTGCCGTTTACGGCGATACGCTGCTGCGTTTGGGGCGTCAACTCGGCTATGACATTACGGCAGAATATTATGTGAATGATGCCGGCAATCAGATTGATCTGCTTGGGTTGTCGCTGCAGCTTGAGGGGCAACACAGTATCTTAAAAGCAGAGGTTCAATGGCCGGAAAAGTACTATCGCGGAGCGTATCTTTGTGCCTTGGCAAAAGAGGCGTCAGTAGCGTTCGGAAACACTGTTTTTACCGACGCATCGCGTCAAAAAGAGTTGGCACTATGGGCGAAAGACAGGGTGATGGAGCTCATTGTTTCAGATTTAAAAGCTGCCAATATTGCGTTTGACTCTTTTGTCAATGAGAGTGAGCTCTACAGCGACTGGGATCGTGTCATGACGAAAATGGGAAGCAACGTTTACGAGAACGAGGGCAAACTTTGGATTCGCTCAAGCGAATTCGGCGATGAGAAAGACCGGGTGGTGGTGCGTGAGGACGGCCGTCCTACCTACTTAGCGGGTGATATTGTCTATCATAACCAAAAGTTTGAACAGGGGTTTGACCACTATATTAACATCTGGGGAGCGGATCATCACGGTTACATTGCACGGGTTAAAGCGGCAGTTTCTTTTTTGGGGTACGATGCCGACAAACTTGAGGTACTGCTTTCACAGATGGTCTCTCTTTTAAAAGAGGGCAAACCGTTCAAGATGAGTAAGCGCGCGGGTAATGTTATTTTAATGAGTGATATTATCGAAGAGATCGGTGCAGATGCGTTACGCTTTATTTTTGCCAGCAAAAAGTGTGATACCGCCTTAGAGTTTGACGTGGAAGCGTTGAAACGTCAAGATAGCTCAAACCCGATCTATTACGTTAACTATGCGCATGCACGAATTCAAACGATTCTTTCTAAAAGCAATTTCAGTCGGGATGAGATTATGAGCAGCAGTCTTACCGGACTGCATGAAGATGCCGACGGATTGCTGTTTGAAGCGCTATTGCTTCCTGAAGTGATTGATGATGCTTTTCACTCGCGTCAAGTGCAAAAGCTGACTGACTATCTCAAAAGTCTTTCGGCGCGTCTGCACAAATTCTATTACGATCACCGTATTATCGGCACGGCTGATGAGAAAAAACTACTGAAGCTCTTTTTGGTCACGGCACTTTCACTGCGAACGGGACTCTCGCTTATGGGAATTACCGCTAAAAACTCTATGTAGCGACCGCAGTAATGGTGCGAGTAGCTGCAATTCAGATGCGCATGAGTGCTCAGCACTCGCAAAATCTTGCCGTTGCCGAGCGTCTGGTACGTGAAGCCGCTGCACAGGGTGCTCAGATTATTCTGCTTCCTGAGCTTTTTGAACACCTTTACTTTTGTAAAGATAAAAACAGACGCTATTTTAATCTTGCTTCGACAAGAGACGATAATGCTGCCATTAAGCAGTTTCAGCCCATTGCAAAAGCTCTGCGTGTTGTATTGATTATAAGCTATTTTGAGCAGAGTGACACCGGCTATTTTAACGCCTTGGTGGTGATAGATGCCGAGGGGACAATCCTTCAAAATTATCGAAAAACGCATATTCCCGACGGACCGGGATACGAAGAGAAGTTTTATTTTTCTCCCGGAGATACCGGCTTTCAAGTATATGATACGCAATACGGACGTATCGGTGTGGGCATCTGTTGGGATCAATGGTTCCCGGAGACGGCTCGGGCATTAACGCTTTCCGGTGCCGAGATGATTTTTTATCCGACCGCAATCGGCAGCGAACCGGAACTTCAAATTGATTCGTGTGCCCATTGGCAACGGGTTCAGATGGGGCATGCGGCTGCCAATACCGTACCGATCATTGCTGCCAATCGTTTCGGAACAGAGATGGGTGAGCATTGCAGTTTGGAGTTTTACGGCGCCTCCTTTATTACAGACTGTACGGGTGAAACAATTGCGCAAGCACCACGCAGCGGCGAGCATATTGTCAGTGCGACATTTGATCTGGAGCGTATTGCTCAATTTCGGGAATATTGGGGCCTTCTTAAAGATCGTCGTCCCGAATGCTACAGAGGGCTTCTGGAACCTTAGTATGGAATCCTTTTTGCTTAAGATGCGGCAAGAAGGAGTTGTCGATGGAGATTATTTTAGAGCGTAACTTAGTACGGGTGCGTACCGATTTTGAGACCATAGCCGCACCGTGGATGCAGGCATATATTCAATTACATGTAAAAAATGCACTCTTCTTACCGAGTGCCATGCTGATATTCTCAACTACCAAGCATGCTAAGGAGCGGGAACTTTTTATGCGTCAGCTTTGCAGTTACTATGCAATGACTCATGGCTACAGTGAAAGTTTTTACCTCAAGTCCATACTGAAATATTCGGAAAAACCCATTAAAATTGAGCTCAATTCACCGTGTGAACATGAGTGTGTCGGTATTGAACTGTATGCGTACGATGCCACAACCGTCGATGTGTCGCTCTATGCCCCGAATGCTTTTGTTATGGCCTACCTCACTGCCCAACTCGAAGGTTATATTGATGCGGTTAGTGAGAGCAGTATTCGAGTAACACTGCGTGATGACAAGGCCAAGGTACGGTTTGAGCGTTTCATGAATAAACGCCATGTGCTGCATTTTCAACTGCAGTACCAATATGACAGCTTGTTTATGCAGCGGCTCTACAATGAGTACTTTGATGAAACACTCGAACATAACGAGATAGATACAATGATACAGCACTATACGGTGCTGGAGTGCCATATCGGCGCCAGTCAGGATGCCCTTAAGCAGAGCTATAAAAAATTGGCACGGGTATATCATCCCGATCGTGTCCATTGTGAAAATAATGAGATGGTACACCGCTATACGCAGAAATTTCAACTGCTTCAAGAGGCATATACCGCATTACGAATTATGCGTTAACGGGTTGATAAGGGTTTCAAGATCAGACGCTTCAAAGAGCAGGAGGGTTGTATCTTGCATGGAGCGTAATTCATTGGAGAAACCGCGTTTGCTAAAGAGGGCAATATAGTCAGGTTCCAAACCGATAAGCTGACACTTTTCATTGAGTTTTCCCAGCTCTTTTTTATTCATTTTGTGGTTCGTCCATTTGCACTCGGCAACAATACTTTTATGGCGTTGTGTTTGTGCCAAGATATCAATTTCCACCTGGCGGTCCCAGTAGCTTTTAGAATCAATAATCGGGTCGTCCGTAAATGTCCGTTGCAACAGACTGAGACTGAGCTGTTCAAAAATATAACCGTTAAAACCGTGTTTATGCGTTTTAAAAGCGTCAAAAAACGTTTCATACGCTCCTTGCATAATCTGATGATGATGGGGTACGACAAAATAGAACCAGAACCGTAAAAAGGGGAGTGTAATGCGGAGTTTGTCCGAGATTTTATGACGGGCAATGATTTTAGGAAGTTTCTGTTTTGCAGTGTATGTTGTTACAGGGTGTTCTCGTGATGGTTCACGTTCGAGCAGATGCAGATCAATAAGAAAATTCAGTGCTTCATGACCTTTGTGTTCGCCAATACGTGCCCGCTTCAATGCAGAGTGGGTACGACGGTCACCCGTTGCAATGGCACGCATGAGTTTTGCGTAGGTACGGTCGTGTAAAATCAACTCATTGACACTGTTGTAGAGTGCACCGTAGTTTTCGAGAATATGAACTAAGATTTCATGCTCCAGAGATGCGTCGATATCGACAGTGAGGTTGCTACCGCCGAAAACAGTGAAAAACTCAACAAGACGTTCCATGTCATAAGGCTGATTGCAGGCATAAAAATGTTGAAAGAGTGACAGAAGACAAGGAGCGCCCCGAGGCGGCTCTATGAGTAAAATCGGCTGCAATTACGGTTGTTGCAACAGGGTGTAGTTTTCAACATGAACGGCAGCGGCCTGTGAGCCGATAAACGACGCACTTTCTGACTGCATCTCTACCGTTGCTTCCACAGAGTCTTCAGGAGTGAGTATGGAGCTGTGCCCGCCGACATTGAAACGGGCGACACTGTTTTTGGTAAATGGAACACTACCGGCGCTTGTAGGGGCAATGGCATGTGTGGCACCGAGAAGCTTCAGCAAGGGTTCAGTACCGCTTAGCGGTGCTGTTGCGACACGATTGGGAATGGTTTTATCGCCAAGGGCTTCAATGGCAAAAACTTTTTGTTGTGTACCTACGTCGGCAGCATAATTGATGGCATCGGCATCGTCGAGCAGGGTTTGTGCCGTGAGCATAAAACGGTCATATTCCGCACTGTCGGGTTCAATACCTGCGGCAGCATACAGGCCGTCACGAATCTCCTGACCAAACGATTCGGAGTGGCTTAAAAATTGTGCGATACCGCCGCCGGGCATGGCGAGAACGGTACTTTCTAAAGGTACATTGCCTAACAAGCCAGATGCGGCAATAGTACCGAGTGAGTGACCGAAAAAGGCGACACGAGAGGCATCAAGAGTGGCACCGCTGACGGAAGCGAGAGCGTTTTTAAGCGCTATTAAGTCTGAGGTGCTTTGACGTATGTTGTCACGGGCAACCAAGAGGTTGGCAAGGTTAAGATAATGTTTTCCCGAAGCGTCGATGATGCCATCAGGTGTCGGGGCACCGGTATCGTTGTTGACAATATCTAAGTTAAAGGTGCGTTCAAGCGAGGACATGTAAAAAGGACTTTGAGTATCGACAATACCGTGTAGCGGCAGGTCAATGGCGACAGCAGCGTAGCCTGCACGCGCCAAAGCGTCGGCAACGGCTAAAAGGTTGGTACGGTTTTGCGTAATACCGTGTTGGAAAATAACAACCGGCCAACCATTAGAAGGCATCTGCATGTCGGAAGAGGCGTTAGGAAGACTCAACAGTACCGGAATGGTTTGGCGTGAAAGTTCTTTGGGAAGTGCGGTGACATGCAGTGAGCCGTTGGCATCGCTAAACGGGGTAGTGAGTGCCGCGGTGTTGCTGCCAAGATAGTACGGAAGGTTTGCCAATGTTCCGACATAGATATCGGCAAAACCGTATGCACCGACGGATGCCGTGGTCAGATTGGTATCGGTAACGCGCAGTTGTGCCGTCGGATTGTTGGCAATCATAGCACGACTGACATTGCCGATGCTTTGTGTCGTAAAACTCCAGATAGCGGCAATCTCATCGCGTGCAATACCTTGTGTTTGCGCTTGCGCAATCATAGCTTGAGTCAGTTGGCGCAAGCCCTCCAAACTAAAGATGGTATTGGTATTGAGATCGGAATCGGGGTTAAAATAGGGAATGCCCTTGGCGACAATGGGTTGATCACTTAAGAGCATGGACAGGGTCGTATCGGCAACAAGGCGCTGTCCGGCACTGTTACGAACACCGTCGGTTATGACGACCATATAGCTACGGTGACTCTCTAGCGGCTGCATCGGTAATATAACGAGTTTGTCGTTGTTGAGTGTCGCAACATAGTCGGTTCCAAACGAGAGCTCTTTGATGATAGCGCCGACCGCCGGAATCATGGAAGTAGCGGCTGAGGCTTGGGTGGCAACCTTGTAAAGGTGGACATGACCCGGTAGGGTAGCAGGGTCAATCTCTCCTGAAATACCGATACTGATGGGTGCAACGGTCGAGAAGCCGTCTAAAGAGTTGAGTGCGTTTGTGAGTGCCGCTTCGGCTTCACCGGCATTGGGGTCTAAAGGAATGTTGAGTGTACCGTCGCGTGAACCGGCAAAGAGAATATCATTGGGATAGGGAATGTTGCCTTTGGACTTTTCAAACTGGGCGTACCCTGCCGGAAGTTCCGATTTTTTTGCCAGTGTAATATCGTTGCCGCAACCCGCAATAAGCAGCGCGACCAATGGGAGAGCCAAGTAGCGTAACATGATGATTCCTTGTATGCTTGTGTATCTGATTCTACAGTTGAGATATTATAGCTTGTTTAGATAAAAAGACTATGAAAGTTCACTGCCCCATCGTAAAATATCCAGACCGTATTTCAGCTGCATCTGTTGGGTGCTTTCAGAGAGCTTTCGTATGGTATTGTCATGCTCAATATGCAATAAGGAGAGGGTCTGTTTGGAATTACATGTAAATTGTGAACAGCTAATGCTTAGGCGTATAATACGCAATCGTCGATGCTGTTCGGCTTGTTGAAACAGCGAAAGAATCAGCGGTTTAAACCACTGCTCGTGAAAAAGACGGTAACAGCGTGCCGTAGCATGAGTGTGTTGTGACATTTCGTAACGGATACTGAGACGAAAGTGTGTCGGAAATACTTTTAAGCGCATGACGGCAAAGGCGAGATGGCGACTTAAAATAATGATACGTCGTCGTAATTCGTGGCGATCGAAAACAGGGTCAAATGTACGGGAAATTCCGATGGATTGTCGCGGACGATAGGGTTTAACAGGTTCGGTGTCAGCACCGCAAACTTTAGTGTAGAGTGCTGCCGCATAAGGACTCATGGACGTCAGTAACGCTTTGGAACGTGCGAGTTCACCAAGCGTGCGAATGTGATAATATGCAAGCTGACGCTGTAAAGAGCGCCCGATACCGGGAAATTTTGAAACGGCAATCGGCTCAATAAACGAGAGCACATCAGCGGCATAAACGGTTTTACAGCCGAAGGGCTTGGCAAAGGATGTTGCCAGTTTGGCAATGCTTTTTGTCGGAGAGGCACCAATAGAGACCGGTAAGTGCAAGGTCGTGTAGATATCGTAGCGCAACGTATCGATAAAACGTTCAACGGATGCATCATCGATCCAGCCGTCAAGATCACCGTAAAATTCATCAATACTGGCTTGTTCCAGTACCGGAATGTACTGTTGTAAAAAATCGTAAAGGGTTCGCGAGAGCGTTTTGTAGAGTTTCATATTGGGTGCTTTCACGACAAGGTGCGGACAGCGTTGCAACGCTTCAGCAATACTCATGGCCGTGGTAATCCCGTAGGCACGCGCTTCATAACTTGCCGCAGTAAGAATGCCGCGAATGCGTCCGTCGGCATCGGTAAATTTACTCAGATCGTCGACACTGTTGTCATAGTGTTGAAAAAAGGCACCGACAAAGGCACCGCTGTTGGCAGTATCGAAGTGCTGTTGTACGGCATCGTGAGCAAAAATATACGGATCGCTCCGTCCACCGACGGCAACAGGAATATTGAGAAGTGACGTATCTTGCGTGCGTTCGGCTGAAACAAAGAAGCAATCTAAATCTACATGTATTTTCATTGTTTGAGAGTATCGAGAATATGAAACAAGAAGTGAAAATATGACACATTGTCAACGAAACGGCTTAAAAAAAGCATGCGTTGCCAGAGCTAAGAGCTCGCGATCTCCTTCGCTGTCGCCATAGGCATAGATGGTTGTAAAATGCGTAAGGTTGTAGCGCTCTTTAACACGATTGAGTTTTTCAATACCGTAACAGTTTTTGGTGTGAAAATGTCCGTTGAACTTCCCGTTGGGAAATGCCAATTCCGTGGCAATGAGTGCAATATTGTGGCGTTGGCACCACGGCTCGAGCCAGCACCGCAGTGAGGCAGAGACAATCACGACGGTATCGCCGCGCCGTTGATGATTGCGAATGGCCTGAAGCGCTTTGGGGCGGATAATAGCATCGATGTTATTGCGGGCATACTCGCGTCCAAGACGTTGAAATTCTTCTTTGGAGAGACCGTTGAAAAAGTGCTTTAAAAAGATCGCTTTGGCGCGGTCATTGGGAATGATTTTTAGTTTATACAGCAGAAGCATCGGAGCGAGATAGAGCAGACCCAGATAGTAGCGTTGCGCGCCGCGGGCGAAAATGGTAAAGGTTTCAAGAGAGTCTCTGGCGGTAACGGTTCCGTCAAAATCAAACAGCGCCAAGGTCATGGGTAGTACCGTTGTAAAAAGTAGCAGTCACCGCGAGGCAGCCATGAGGGGAGGGTATAAAATTTTTCTTTGATAGTATTGAGAACTGTTGTTTTGTAGGCATCGTAGTCAAAGCCTTCACAGGTCAGAAGATGGTATGTGGCGCCTTCAACAGGCAGATCTTCAATGGTAATGCGGTTGCAGGTCGACGTAAACAGTGCGGTGTCTCGGGTGTTGAATGCACGTTTGTCAAAGAGTGTAAACGTTTGGTTTTGTAGTGTTGTGATGTCGAAAAGTTTGTCGTCAAGCCGACCGTATTTATTGGTATTGTAGAGCATGTGAATATCGCGATTGCAGTGATACGAAAGCAGTGCGGCGGTTGAGTAACCGTAGGCAAAGAGTCGGCTGATATTGTGCGCATCGAGTGCTTTACAGATGGATTGCGGGTGGACAAACAAGAGTGCGGCACCGTATTTTTTATGCTCTTTGAACAGAGAGATCGGCACCATTAAAATGATGAGCAGCAGCGTAATATGGAGGTAGGAAAAGCGGGCATTGTAGCGAATAAGCGTACGCAGTGTCTCGGGATTGAGGCAGCTAAAGAGCATAAACAAATATGGAATAAACAGCAGCAGCCAATGCAGCCCGATACTTTTTTTAAGTGAAACAATAAAAAAGATACCCAATGCTACCGACAGTACGGCAATGCTGAGGTTGCGAAGCGTGATACTTGGCATGGAAAAACGTGCTTGTATCAGGTAGTAGAGTCCCCACGGCGTCACGAGATAG
>Ga0256833_1001811_pt1 | contig 15392 bp, 12 predicted proteins | sample 356284metaG_FD_190535 | JGI IMG/M metagenome (GOLD analysis project Ga0256833, IMG submission 190535) | Hydrothermal vent microbial communities from Mid Atlantic Ridge, Atlantic Ocean - 356-284 | ecosystem: Environmental > Aquatic > Marine > Hydrothermal vents | place: Atlantic Ocean: Mid...
GAAAGACTCAGTGAAATGGGAATCCCTGTTTATATTGCCAGAGGAATTACTGTTAAGGAAGCACTTGAGAAAATAGCAAGTGGCGAATTGACCCCCGCAGAAGCACCCACAATGAAGAGAAGTGTTCATGAGGGTCATCACTTTGGGCAGGGGTTTGACCATGGACCTGGCCATGGTCACGGTTTTGGCCATGGTTATGGCAGGGGAATGGGATGGGGAAGAGGAATGGGAAGAGGTCGTGGACGTGGATATGGAAGAGGTTTGGGATGGGGAAGAGGAAGATTTCACCATGAGGAAGAAGAGTAATCTCTTCTTCTACTTTCTTTTTGTATTTCTTTTTTCAACCAGATTTACAGCGAAATTACTTTCATTTTCCTCACCGGTAGCAGGTATCACTCCACCAGAGATCATTTATTCACCTCCACTTACCTATCCTTCTGGTGTGTCTGTTTCGGGTGAAGTTCAGGTGGTTCTGGATGTAAATGAAAAGGGCTACCCTGAAAATATATCAATTGCAACTCATCTGCATCCTCTTCTTGATAAAGAGGCGCTTTCCTGGGCTTCAAAATTAAGGTTCAGGCCTGCAACGGAAAGGGGAAAACCGGTAAAGGTGAGGGTGATGATTCCTGTGAGATTTATTTACCGGAAGAAAGTGCCTTCGGGGGAGATAAAGGGTTATGTTTTTGAGAAGGGTACAGGAGATCCCATTGAAGGGGTAGAGGTATTTGACAGTGTGAGTAAAAGAAGTGCATACAGTGACAGAAAAGGATATTTTCATTTGAGGGAACTCGCTGAAGGCTTTCATAAACTCAAATTTGTAGCAACCGGATATTATCCTGCGGAGATATCGGTTCATGTTTCCCGGGGAAAGGCGACTCTGGTTAAAATTTATCTCACGCCAGAGGTATCTTCTCTTTATTCAATAGAGGTTATTGCAAGAAAAGAAGTTAAAGAGGTGAGCGAGGTTGCTCTTCCTGTTCAGATTGTAAGAAAAGTTGCCGGAACGGGTGGTGATGCTTTGAGGGTTATTCAGAGACTTCCGGGTGTGGGTATGGCAAATGAGCTTTCAGGAAAGATTATTGTCAGGGGGTCAGGTCCGTATGATAATCTCATAAGAGTTGACGATGTAACTCTGCCATACATTTATCATTTTGGAAGTTTGACCTCTGTTTTGAATGATCAGTTGATTGAGAAGATCATATTTGACGCAGGTGGCTTCAGTGTTAAATATGGAAACGCAATGGGTGGAGTTATTCAGATAATAACCAGAAATGATTTCAGAAGCGGATTACACGGTTCAGCTGGAATGGGAAGCGTTATGGCTGATGCAAATTTTTCTTTAGGAGGAAAATCAATTTCTGCTTTTGCAGGAGGTAGAAGAAGTTATTTTGATCTTATGATGAAACCAGTTGCTGAGGCAATTGCCGGTGAGACAAAAACTGATTTTACTCTTTTCCCCTATTTTTACGATTATCAATTGAAAATAATTAAGCCGTTTGGGAAAAATCATTCCCTTTCTCTCCTAATGCTTGGTGGGAAGGATGAGATGGGATTGTACACACAGCAGGAGAATTGTGAGGATCCATACCTGACAGGAAAATTTTACTTTGGTGTTTCATTTTCAGATATTGATATCAGTTATCACTACAGGTCAGGTAAATTTGAAAACAGATTTTCTCTCCTTTATGGCAGTTATGAGAGAGACTGGGAAGTTGGAACCACAGATTATATTTTTACAAAAGCTTCACCTGTTGTGGGTGCCAGGGAAGAATTTCATGTTTCCTTCACTCCTCAACTGAATTTGCTTACCGGTGGGGATCTTTCCTATCATGTTGTTTCAGTTGATTCCCTTTTTCCCCCGCTGCCAAAAAGTGGAGAGAGGACCTATACCTTCACAGATGTTGAACCAATCAGGGATCACAGAAAGTATCATGGAACCACCGCTGATCTTTATGGTGAACTTGAGATAATTAGTGGTAAATTGCACCTTTATCCAGGCATTAGAAGTGATTTTCTCTCTCAGGGAGAAACAAGGATTAAGACTTTTGATCCAAGAATAAGATTCAGGTATGAAATAAACAATGTTTACACTTTGAAAGGCGCAGTCGGGATTTTCCATCAGTTTCCCTCTTACACTCAGATTGACCCAGTTTATGGAAATCCACATCTTACATCCAGCAGGGCGGTTCACTACATTGCCGGGATGGAAGCCGCTTTTTCTGATCTTTTTGACATTGACATTCAGGCTTATTACAAAAGATTTTCTGATCTGGTGGTCAGTTACATAACTTTCCCGAGAGGCTTCGAAAATAGTGGAATAGGCTACAGCTGGGGTTTTGACTTCATGCTGAGGAAGCATTTCACTTCCACTTCCCACTGGTGGGGATGGTTTACCTATTCATATTCCAGGAGCAGAAGAAAGTATCTACCTGATTCTGACTGGACGAACTATGGCTATGACAGACCAGATATAATAAATCTGGTTGTGGATTATGTTCCTGATGAGAAGTGGGAGATAGGTGCGAGCTGGAAGTATGCTTATGGTAATCCCTACACAGTTGTAAAAGGTTCGATAAATATTGAAGATACCGGGATCTACATTCCAGTAACTGGTAGTGAAAAAAAGAGAAACCCACCATATCACAGACTTGATCTGAGGGTGGAGAGAAAATTTTTATTCAACCGTTGGAAGTTATCAATTTTTACAGATATTGCAAATCTCTACTTCCATCTCAATCCAACTGTGTATGTTTATGATTACGACTATGCAAGAAGGATACCCGTTGCACTTGTACCTTTTATGATGAATTTCGGGATAAGGGGAGAGTTTTGATGAGGAGAAATTCACTCTTTTATGTATTGATTTTTCTCTTTGTTTTACCTTCATGTTTTTCTCCACCTCATGAGTACTGGAAAATAGATAAGCCAAGGATTCTGGCGGTAAAGGCATACAAACCAGAAGTTGTAACAGGTGGTACATTCCTTGAGGCTCTTGCTTTTTCTTCAGAAGGTCCGGTACTCCCTCAGAATATATACTGGGTTGCCTTCTCTTTGAAAAATGTTTCTCTCTACTCAATGGGAAAGGAAAAAGTTAGACCAGCCGGGACAATTTTACCACCGGTGGGAAATTTTGTTTTTTATACTCCCCCTGTTACACCGGGTGAATACTGGGTTGCTGTTAAATTAAAGGAAAATAATACCACATTGTTTTTAAAAAGTGTTAAAAGAGTCACAGAAGTTACAAACAGTAATCCTTCTATAAAGGACCTTGTAATCAATCCTTCTCCGTTGGTGTCTGATGAAATAAAAAAGGTAACCCTGAATGTTGTCCCCTATGATCCTGATGGAGACACTGTGTATTATTCATGGTTTGTTGTTAATGGAAGTCTAACTGGTTGTACAAAGAGCAGTGAAGAGTGGGATGTAAGCGGACTAACTGGTTACAATCAGGTGTTTGTGGTTGCAAGAGACAGGAGGGGAGGAATAGACTGGAGGATGGGAGAGATTTACCGGGGTAAAATTGAGGGAGTATGGGTGGAGAGTGGAGGAATGCTATATCCTCTTCCCGGGTCCGTCTCTGTCTATTCTTCTCCATTTACATACTCAGTTACAATTGTTAAGACTGATGATGAGAGAGGATTCAGAATAAATTTTCTCCAGCCTGCCACCGGGTCCACCACAACTCTGGACAGGTGGTACCTGGGTTTTACTTCATGTAATCCCTGCAATATGGTTTTCAGAGTAGTTAAATAGGGACCCCATCCCGGGGTCCCCGGCGGAAAAGAGGAGGGAAAGAGAGTGGAGGTGTTGTTACCTTCAAAATTTTCTCGAAAGATATTTCTTTTTCACCCGTGAATAGAATTCAAGAACGAGCTGATGGTAATCATTTGTAGGCATATGATTGTTTTTTATAAAAAAATTCAAAGTCCCTGGACCCATGTTATAGGCCAGCAGGGCGAGTTTGATATTTCTGTATTTCATATGGAGATATTTGAAATAATAAACACCGAGGCGGATGTTTGTTTCTATGTCAAAAAGGTCATCGGGAATTCTAATTGATTCACCCTTGAGATCAGCGAGATATTTTCCTACGTCAGGCATTATTTGCATCAGTCCAACAGCGCCTGCAGGAGAAATAGCGTGTGGATCAAAACTGCTCTCAACTTTAACAATGCTGAGTATAAAGTAAGGATCATATCCATATGTCACAGAGTATCTGTATATCGTCTTGCAAATTTTCAATGCTTTTCTCCAGGATAATTCAGGGTTGAATTTCTTAACAATAGCTGTGGAATATTTCAAAAATTTTTGTTCTTTCAGGATTTCTTTTTTTCTGACTTCCTCAGGCGCTCTCCATAGAAGGATTTCGGGGGATGAATAATAAGGATACTCCATCTCAGACCCTGGTGCAATGAAGGAAGAAAAGAGAAGTGTCAGCCCAATTATCAGAGGAACAACTGCTATTTTTCCGATCCCCCTCATCCAGCCTTTCATTTTCAACCTCTCTTGTTGGAAAAAGAAAGAGGGGTTGCCCCCTCCTTTTTCCCAATTTACTCCTTTGACGCATTGCTCTGCTTTACAAGTTTGTTAACTTTCTTTGAGAGATCCTCAACCTTCTTCTCCACATTTTTTAATCTCTTGGAGATATCTTCAATCTGTTCTCTGGTTGGAAGCTCAACTTTCTCAATGGTTTTTTTAATGCTTTCAACAAGCCTGTTTTCAAATTCTTCCTGGCTGGCCTTTAATTTCTCAACAAGTTCATTGATCCTGGTGGTAATCTCCTTCTGGGAAGTTTCTCTGTAAGATGTTAGTTTCTGGATTACATTCTGAAACTCATTCTGAATGTTGTTGAGTTTTTCTTTTGCGTTGTCAAGATTTTCTTTTACAACGGAGTTGATTTTGTTTAAAAGGTCTTCTCTGATTAATGTTGCCATGACGCACCTCCTTATAGATTTATTGTTAAATTAAAAAGTGCATTTTTATGCCATTTCCTTCACTTCTTTCTGGGCTTTTTCCTCTGTGATGATAGGGTTTTTTAACGAAACTTTTTCACTCAATTCTTTTAATTTGCTCTGAATATTTTCCTGAAGTTTTTCAATAAGTTCCAGTTGTTCTTTAACTTTTTCACCCAATTCTTTGATCTTTTCTTCGAGTTCTCCGCTTTTCTGTTCTCCCTTTTTGATCAATTCTTCCCTTGAGGTGATAACTGCTGAAATCTTTTTTGCTTCCTCTTCAATTACTGCATAGATTCCAGCTACAAGCACAAGAGCTTCTTTCAAGTTTTTTTCAATATCCCTGACTATTTCTTTTTTCATTGTTAACCTCCTTTTTTTATCGTTCTGAAAATAATATAACACATTGCGTCAAAAATGTCAAGAAAAATTTGACACGCTGTGTAAAAGACTTTAATGTGATTTGACTGGATTGAGGAAAAAGAATATCATATAAGTTAAGAAACGGGGAGGAAAAAATTATGGACAAGAGGTTTTATGTTTCCCTTTTGATTGGAATGATATTTTTTTCTTTTTCTTTCACCCGGTTATATGCTAATTCTGATTCCCAGATTCTTGTAACAAAGGGCTTAATAGCTTATGATGATGGAGACTTAAGGAAAGCGCTTCATTTCTTTAAAAAAGCTGTGAAAGCTGATCCTCAGGATGATGAGGCTCTTTACTACCTGGGAAAGGTTTACATTGAACTGGGCAAGCCCGAAAAAGGCTTACATTTTTTGAAAAGTTCTCAGTTGCCTGAGGCAAGTCTGGAAGCTGGACATTACTATTTGAAAAAGCACAGGTATAAAAAGGCCATCAAGTACCTGAAAAACTATGTTTCACAGGAAAAGGACAGGCTTGGTTATTACTATCTTGGAATAGCTTATTACAGGCTCGGGAAATATGATGAAGCTATTGCTGCATTCAGTTACTCTGCAACCGACCGGCACCTTGCAGGACCCTCATATATTTTTATGGGATTGATAGCTCTCAGAGATAAGGATTTTAAAAAAGCAAAGGAGTATTTTGAGAAAGCAATTCAAACAGGTAATGAAAGAATCAAAATAAAGGCCAGAAAGTATATCTCAGAAATTGAAAGGACACTTCATCCCGGCACCATATTTGGGTTTGATTCTGGACTTGGAACTGAGTATGACAGCAATGTCTTTATTCTTCCAGGGAGAGATGTTGCAGAGGCGTATGGATTCCCCATTGAGGAGGTTAATCATCCTGCAAGTGGAGATTTCTATCTCTGGCTTTTACCCTCTTTACAAATACGATTGAACAGAAATGGTTCTCTTTTTTATAAGACTTACATGACATTTGCACAGAAGCTTTATTTTAATTCGTCGGCGCAGGAATTTAACATATTCTCCTTTACCTGGGATAATTACATTGAATGGAAGTTGAGTAAAATGGATCTTATCTTTCCTTTGAGTTTTTCATATTATTATCTCACAAGAGTTAAGAGCAAGTATGGGAATTACAATTCCGCTGGCATACTGATTGCAAAAAAATATGGGAAGTTTTTTGTGGATGGAGGCTTGAAATTGACCACAGAAGCGTATGGTTATGGGAATGAAAAAGATACGAGAAGAGATATGAATGGTCTCAGAAGCGAAGTAATAGGTGAGTTTGAATATAATCCATCAAAGTATTTTTCAATCGGAGTTGGGGTTTCTCTCTTTCATTTTGCTTCTTTCAGCTCATCTCCGGAAAATGACTGGAAGAGAATGGGAGTTTCACTAACCCCTTCATTTGAAATTAAAGCCGGTAGTTTTGAGGCCGGGTTTCTCCTGGATCTGGAAGGACAGAACTTTCTCGATAAAAATTCCTACTCAGCTATAATGGGAGGAGAGGAGTATAAAAGACGAGATTCTATTACTCAATTTGATACATACTTACGGTGGAATTTTGTCAGATGGAGTTCTATTGAGGCTTACTATGAGTATGTAAGAGATAAATCCAACATTGATGTTTTTTCATTCAAGAAGATCCTTACAGGTCTTAAATGGAATCTTTCATTTTAGTGAGGAGGGGACCATGAAAAGAGTGATAGAGTTAGTTTTGATTTTTGCATTTATGATAAATGTAAGACCTCTACTTGCAGGTGACATTGCTGGAGAGATTATTGCCGTCAGAGGTACCGCATGGCTGGTAAGAGAGGGTGTTAAAGAACAGGCTGTGAGAAGAGAAAAAGTTTATGTTGGTGATGAAATAATAACTTCTCCTGACTCTTATGTTAAAATTTTTCTTCAGGATGATTCAGTTTTGACAATTGGGGAAGATTCACATTTCATTGTGAATGATTTTATTTTGAATTCAACATCTCGTAGATCAATTTTCACTCTTATTAAAGGGAAAGTTAAAGCAGTAATAAGCAAGTTTCTGAGGATGGGTGCCGAAAACAGGGTGCAGATAAACACTCCAACTGCTGTTGCAGGGGTGAGGGGAACTGAATTTTTTGTTGAAACTGATGGTAAAGTCACTGAGGTTGGCGTACTTGATGGTGTGGTTGAGGTTTCTGACAGGAATGGTCTGGGAAGAGTTTTATTGCAGAAGGGATTTTTGACGATGGTCAGACCCGGTTCGGCACCAATGAGACCAAAGCCTCTCAGCCTTACTCAGTTAAGGAAATTGAAATTGTCATTTTTCACCGGGAGAGGTGAGGAAAAGAAAAAGTATTACAAAAAAGTAGGTGATGAAGCTCTAAAGATCGGGGATAAAGATTTTAAGCTTTTCACCAGACAGTTCAGAAGAATGAAACCAGGTATAAGAAGAAAAATGAAGAAAGTAAACCCGGGCGTGGAAACACCTATTTCACTGGGTAAGAACGCTCTTGTTCACATAAGAATAGTTTTCCCCAAGTAAAAAGGGAGGGTATTTATGGGCTGGATAAAAAAAATATCTCTGCTGGTTCTCATTGCATTGCTGATCGCTGGGTGTGGTGGTGGAAGATCAAATCTTTCTTCTCTAACTGTGAAGGTCAGACTTCCTGAAAAGTATCAGAATGCCTTTTTCCTCCAGAGCGAAAGTTCCAGTATGGCAACGGAACTTTTCTCCCATATAAAGTATGCCAGGATAACTGTTGAGGGCCCTGGTATAACTCCCCCGATTTCAAAGGATGTGCCTTTTGGAAGTGTGGTTGATGTTGTGGTACCATCGGGCAATAACAGATTGTTTACTGTTGCATTAATGGATAAAGATAAGAAAGTGATTTTTATGGGATATAAGCTCGTTCCCTACCTGCCTGAGGGAAAGGAAGTATCGATTGATTTACAGTTGAGTTTTGCCAGAGTTTTTACCGATGCTGTAGGGGATATTTATCCGGAAGGATTTAAAGGATTTGACCTCAAAAATGTTTCAATGATGTGGGGTGGAGGTGAAAAAAAGAGCATCAGATTTATTTTTACATTTAATAAGAAGGTTGAGTTATCCAGAGGTGTTGAAGAGAAGGGGCTGTTTGGATTGATAGAGATTGACGCAGATGGTAATCCTGCCACAGGTATACCTTCTGTGGTGGATTCTTTACGCAGGGAATCGAAGGGAAAAATTGGAGTTGATTACATTGTTTACTTAGAGGGGTTTTCCCGGGGCGGAGCTCTCCTTTACAATGTTAAGGATAAAGTTTCCAGTTTCTTTCCCGTGAAAATCTTTGGAAAACATCTGATGCTTGAAATTCCAGTCAGTTACTTTAAAGAAATTTCGCCATATGGAGATTCGATATTTTATGTTGATTCTGTTTTTATGACCGGAGATGGTGAAGAGACAGGGATTGATTTCTTTCCTGATAATGCTGCGGCAGTTTCAAGCAGCCTTCTCTTTCCTCCGTATCTGAGGGGGGAAAATTTAACAAAAATAAGTAAATTCGTTTTGAAAGAAAGGATACCTCTTCCTCCTGGTGTAAAGCTTGCCGGATTTTATCCATATCAGAGCGGGGATCTTTTCGGTGCGGTTTACATGCTTTCCTACTCTCCTGGTACCACTTTTGAGGTAGGTGTAAGAATTACCAATCTTTATACAGGAAAGGTTTTTAACCATGTTTTCGCAAGAATACACGGAATCCAGTATTTTACCCCTGTTTTTGTAAGTTCGGGTAATCTTGTAGTTCTGGCTATCCAGTCAGACTCGCTTGGAAATTGTGGTGGAGGTGGAGGATTAATTGCCTTTCTCAGCGGTGATGGTGGGTATACATTTAAACAGACGAAGATATGGTGCCCGGACGGGTATGTCTACAATGCCCATATTTTGAATGGAAGTGTTCTTTTTGAAATTGAAAATTACTCCGCGGGGGGACTTGCTGTTTTTAAGAGATTTACACTTGAAAATGGCACTATTGTTGAAGAACCTGATTTGACTTTTGATTTTAAGGGGATGTCTTATCCCAGCTTTTTTGTAGCAGAGGGAAATTTTTATGAAACAGGTGTTTCTGTGCAAACAGATAGAACAGTTTTCTACATCTATCCTGTTACAGATACCATTCCTCTGTTCAGTGACATTGTAACAGATGCATCAGGTGACGGATATGTTGATTTTGTGAAAGTTGCCGGGAGAAGAGTTTTTGTTGTGGTCACTTTCTACCCGGCAGGTGGATATGGTGAAGGTTTTCACCTTCTATACGCACTCACATTCACCCAGGATGGTACAGTGAAATTAGTTGATAAAAAGTACCTTTCATACGAAGCCTGGATTATGGATGTGCTGCCCTTCAGTGATGGCCTGTATGGAATACTGGAAAATTTTGGGGGAGCCACCGAGCGATATGTTTTTGATTTCAGAGGGCAACATTTAAACCCATTTACTGTTTCCAACGGTTATATCACCTACTTTGGTTCCTGGATTTTGCCACCTGCAACTCCTATGCTTTTCTGGGAAGATGAAACGGGGAAAACTTTAAACGTCAGTGTTGGTGTACCCTGATCTGCTGTGAATAAGGTGACCTGATAACTGGTGGTTTACCGGAAGATAATCCATGGAAGTAACTCTGAAGAAAGTCGCTGCCTTCTTCCTTTGCCTCTGGAGAGGCAAGCAGTGCCCCATGGGTGGCGGGATGGGGGCTGGTGTCTGTGTAAATCATGTAGTATTCTGATAAAGCAGCAGTATATTTACCCTGAATGTTACCACTGACTTCGAAAAGGGGGAGCACCTGAATCCCGGGAATATCAAAAAAGACCGGTTGAAGAAGGGGAATTTCAATTGCCCTTGCAAGGTAAGCTGTTGCGCTGTTTGGAACGATCATATCTTTCCAGACATTTTCCATAAGAAGGTTAAGGGGTTTTTTCCTTACTCCCTCATCTGTATGAAGAAGGTAGTAACCATAACTTGCAGGGTCAATGTAGTCAAGCAGGGTCTGGAAGAGCGCCAGAAATCTCTCCCCCTCTGATGGATGATCCATATCAAAATAGGTGAGCAGATTTTTTCCTCCCACCCTGTAAAACATATTTTGCCTCACCACTTCCATTATTCTACCACCACCCACATTGAGAATCGCGGCACCTATTTCGGGGGAAAGAGCGGACGTCAGGGTACCTATGAATGCACCCATAGATTGTCCCTGGTAACCGATTGTTTGAACTTTAATGTCCGGAATTGAATCTTTTTCCATTTTGCCTGTTTTGGGATTGTAAATATCTATGCTCTGAATTTCTTTCAGAAACTCTATTATTTGAAAGTGGTTAAAAGCAGTTTGAAGAAAGTTATCCCTCAGTAAATATGGTTTTATCTTCAAAATTCCTCTTACAGGCCACAATCCAATGAAGTTTTTTATCAGGTCAAGTTCATCTCCCGGATATGGGGTTCTTTCCCCGTGATAAACTGCGTCTATAGCTATTATTGCAATTCCTCTACCATTAAAGGCATCTGCAATTGAATACACAGATTCTTTTCTGTTGTTCAGCCCGTGCTGGTATATCATCACGGGAAAAGGTTCTGTACCTTTTCTGGAATAAAGAAGGAGAAAAGGAACTTCTTCAATATGGATTGAGGTAAACTCATTTCTTTTAAAATCAAAGTCTATTTCACCATCTTTGTTTTGAAAATTGAAAAGGGGAATGACCCCTTTTATCACAAGCCCTGTATCTTCACTGAAGTTTTCTTTCTTATCAACTATCATTGAGGTGAAGTTTTCTGGATAATAAAGTTCAGGAGTTTTCATTTCTATAGTTTCTTTTCCTTTCAGTGGAATGTTAAAAATATCCATTGTGGTGAAAGAAAGGATAAAAACAGGTTTTATGTCAGGAAAAAGCTCTTTTAATAAAATGAGGGTAGTTTTTCTTTCCCTGCTTATTCTTTTCCCGGCAAAATCTGTTTCTCCTGAGAAAACGTGAAAATAGTAGGAATCAGGTTCAGGTTTATTTCCATTGATAGATATAAGCTTATCGGTTATTACGAGGGAGTACTGTGTTGATGGTTCCAGAGGTTTATAAGGATAAAGAAAAAGATAGTTTTTATCATAGTCAAACTCAGGTTCAATGGGAATCATTTCACCCTGATTTTTTCCGGAAATTGTCAGGAGAAAAACAGGTGAATCTGAAGTCGTACATTTTGTGGTGTAAAGTTTGGCTATTATTTCTGGATCAATTCCCTCTGAGAATTTGAGGATAACAGGAGCGTTGAGCCCGAAACCCGAAAGTTTATCAAGCCATGTCACAGGATTTCCATACATATTTAAAACCGGATCCCTCATGCGACTGGAAGGTATTTTAACTCTTATTCCTGTCGGGGAATAGATATCATGTATGGTATAGAGGTCCCATGGAAAAGGAAGAAGCCCTGTGGATGGGCTGGTAAGTATCATGTTGTAATTACTTTCTTTTTCTTCTGGATATTCTACCACACATGAAACGAAAAGAAAGAGAAATAACAAAAAGGGAGCAAATGGAATCATCTTATCTTTCAATCTCAATCTTTTCTCCCGATCCTTTTTTATTGTATTCGCTGATGGTTCCTATGTTTGAAAAGGGTATCCAGTGACGGGTTACTTCTCTGTCTGCAAATTTTTCATCTATTGTGACAAAGGTGAAAAAGTCCTCAAAGACGTCTTTTATGAACCCCGTTTCTTTTTTGAATCTTCCATCAAGTGTAGTTAATTCCACCTTTCTGCCACTGAGTTTTGCGAGCAGCTCTTTGATGGTAAGACTCTTCTTTACCTCCGGCATCGCACAACCTCCTATAGTTCCATTTCTTCGAATTTTTCAACGGCTCTGTTAAATGGTAGGATATAACTGATCAGCACAATAGTCAAGGCGAGGAGATAAAAGACTGTTATCATTATTATATCAGTGAAAGAGGGAATGGCATGGGTGTAAATGATGGTGAATAACCTGTAAGTGGGAAAAGCGATGATACCAGTATAAATCAGAACAAAAATAGATGAAACAAGCATGTAAATAATTCCCCCGTAACTTGTAACTATCTGTGCAATATTTTCAAATTTAAAAACTGGAAAAATTGTGCCCATGTACAATCCAAAAGTTGTTATTGTTCCTGTCAATAAGAGTATTGAAACTGTGGAAACAATTTTTATCAGTGTGGAGGTATTCAGAAAAACACAGGAGAAGTAAGTTATTGTGAAGCCAACGATGGAAAGTGGTATAAGATTGAAAAGCATTTTTGAAAGAAGGAATCTTTTTGAATCTACCGGTCCCCCTTTTATTAGCCACAGAGATCTGCTTTCCACGCTGATTGATGGAAAGACGAATCTTGCTCCAAGTGCAGCAATGACAAATCCCGAGAGAATAAGATTTGCAAATCCAATGATGTTTTTGAGGTAGAAGGAGTTAATAGGCGTTTTATCGAGGGGTAGAACGGAAAAGTTGTAAAGGTAAATAACGATCAGAAAGAGGAGCAGAAGGAGTTGTGACCACTGGGAAGCGTCCCTGAAAAAGAGCCGTAGATCTTTTATGATCATCTCTCTTGTAAATGGATGTAGCGGGTATAAAACCTTTTCTATGATCCTTCCACTCTGTTTTTTTATTCTTGCCCCTCTGCCCTCAATGGATCTGGAAAGGCCCGGCCTGAAAAAGAGGAAAAAGGAGTACTTGGAGATGAGGTAAAATATGTATCCGGAGTAGAAGAAAAAAACAATATCCTTTACCGGATAAACTTTTACCTTCAGGATCGCAATAAGTATGTTGTTCAGAATGGTGGAAGGAAGGTAGGGTACCTGTGTCTGAGAGAGGGCGGATATATAGTTTCCTATAGAACCCATAAATTCGGGGTTGACAAGTCGTTCCGGCCTTATCATTCTGAATAAAAGAACCATTCCTCCGGCAAATATTACTGTTATGAGAACGAAAAGATCCCTCAGTGTTCTTACAGGAAAGACATTAATAAGGATTTCAGTTATCAATTTTCCTATGACTGATGGGATTATCAGGAAAGGGATTAAAAGGAAAGGAAGAAGAATGTAGTAGAAAACACCTGCTTGAAAGTAAACACCATAAGCAATAAACACCGGCATTCCAAATACAAGTACCATCCATGAGCTCAGCACTGTTGAGGAAATAAACCTGCTTCTGAACAATTTTTCCTGATCCACTGGTGTAACTGCAAGGAGCTGGAGATCAGAAGCGATAAAGAATGTTCCCAGAGAAGTTATTAGGTTGCTGAAGATAAGAAGGGTGAAAAATGTAAGGAGAATAAGTGATAGAATTTTATTTATCAGGAATGGACCAATCAGCTGAAAAGAATCAAAGTAAGCAAGCATTCTGTATGAAATCAAAAATGTGACTGAGAAGATAAGAAGACCAAGAAGTACCCCTCCAGTAATTTTCAAAGTAAAATTTTTCTCTCCCCTCGCAGGGAGCAGATTTAAAAAGTAGGGTAAAAGTAAATTGAATGTGCCTATATTTTTTCTGTCCATTCTTCTATAAAAGCTGCTTCCCCTGTTAACCTCAGAAAGATATCTTCCAGTCTCTCAGATACACTGCTGCCCGCAAGTTTTCTCAGGTGGTCAACTGTTCCTTCTGCTATCAATTCTCCGTGATCTATTATTCCAATTCTGTCACACATCTCTTCTGCAACCTCAAGAGAGTGAGTTGACATGAAAATTGTAATTCCTCTTTCTCTTGCCAGTTTCCAGAAGGTTTTCTTTATCAGTCTGGCTCCTTTTGGGTCAAGTCCTACCATTGGTTCATCAACTATTATTATCTGTGGGTGATGAATAAAGGCAGCAACCATCACCAGACGCTGTTTCATTCCATGTGAGTAGCTCTCTATCAGTTCATTTTGCCATTCTTTTAATTCAAAAATTTCAAGATATCTATCAATTTCCCTGGTGATCTCCTTTTCCGTGTATCCGTAGAGTGACCCGACAAAGGTCAGAAATTCTCTACCCGTCAGTTTCTCATAGATAAAGGGTCTGTCTGGAATTATTCCCATCAAAGCCTTGGCTTTAAGAGGTTCTTTCAAAATGCTGAACCCTCCAACAAGAACATCCCCGGAAGTAGGCAGGAGAAGTCCCGTTATAATTTTGATTGTAGTGGTTTTACCTGCTCCATTAGGACCCAGAAATCCGTAAATTTCACCCTTTTTTACACTCAGAGATATCCCTTTAAGTGCTTCAAATTTACCATATTTTTTTCTGAGGTTGATTATTTCAAGCATCATAAAACATTATACAGTAAAAAGGCTTTTTATAAAAGAGCTGCGAAAATAAGCCTCTTTTGGCCTTGCTGACAGGTTGACTTTCCATTTCATTGCTGTTAAATTATATAAAAAAGACGGTTTTACTATGCCCAGAAAAAAAGGAAAGGTGAATTTTGAGTTGAGAAAAAAATTCATCCTTCTTTCCATTGTAAGTGAATATCTGAAAAGAGGGAGGCCTGTTTCTTCTCGATTAATTGCGAGAAAATATACGCCGGGTCTCAGTGCAGCAACTGTGAGAAACATAATGATGGATCTGGAGGATGAGGGTTACCTTTACCAGCCCCATACTTCTGCGGGCAGGTTTCCAACCCTCAAGGGTATCAGATTATATGTTGATGATCTCTTACATAAGAGACTTCAGCCTCTTGATGATCTTGTTGACAGGTACAGTGATGATATCAGGTTCCTCACACCTGAAAATCCAGCTTTTCTTGACTTTACAACTCACTTTCTTTCTGAGGTCACAAATTATATAGCGGTTGCTGTAACTGATCTCATTGAAGATCTGCAGGTCAAGAGTATCACCCTTGTTACAGAGGGTCAAAAGTTTATTCTCGGGGTGTTTGTCTTTATGGGAGGAATAGTGAAATCGGTGATCCTTGAGAACAGGTATGGTGCCGATTCATCAATGCTGATGCGAATCAGCAATTACCTCACCGAAACATTTTCCGGGAGAACACTTGGCGAAATAGAATCTATGATCAGGTTTAAAATGGATGAGCTGGAGAGGGAAATTGGAAAAATTGCTGTGGA
>Ga0256833_1001812_pt1 | contig 15383 bp, 13 predicted proteins | sample 356284metaG_FD_190535 | JGI IMG/M metagenome (GOLD analysis project Ga0256833, IMG submission 190535) | Hydrothermal vent microbial communities from Mid Atlantic Ridge, Atlantic Ocean - 356-284 | ecosystem: Environmental > Aquatic > Marine > Hydrothermal vents | place: Atlantic Ocean: Mid...
AGTACACCCGGGCGATGCTGAGGGCGGCGCTAAAGGGCGCGCTCGAGGCCGTCCCCTACCGCCAGGACCCGATCTTCGGGCTGGCGGTGCCCACCGAGGTCCCCGGCGTCCCCGCCGAGCTCCTCGACCCCCGCGCCACCTGGCCCGACCCCGAGGCCTACGACCAAACCGCCCGCAGGCTCGCCGCGATGTTCCGGGAGAACCTCAAGAACTTCCAGGGCACCGTGCCCCCCGAGGTGGAGGCCGCCGGCCCCCGGGGGTAGTCGGCGTTATACTTAGGCCATACGTCCCGCCGGGGCGGCGGAAGGTGGGGAGAAAGGGATGAACGCGAGGGCCAAGGCCTACGCCCGCTACGCCTGGGGCGTGCTCTTCTACACGATCGCGGTGATCCTCTGGGGGGCCTACGTGCGGGCCTCCTTCTCCGGCGACGGCTGCGGCCGCCACTGGCCGACCTGCCAGGGGGGGCTGATCCCCCACGCGGAGTCGACCAAGACCCTGGTCGAGTTCACCCACCGGCTGATGAGCGGGCTCGACCTGCTCCTGGTGATCGCCCTTTTGGTCTGGGCCTTCCGGCTCTACCCCCGGGGCCACCGGGTCCGGCTCGGGGCCGGGCTGGCGATGACCTTCATGATCGTCGAGACCCTGGCCGGGGCCGGGCTGGTGCTCTTCCACCTGGTGGCCTACGACGCCTCCACCGCCCGGGCGGTGGTGATGGCGGTCCACCTCCTCATCACCCTCCTCCTGCTGGGGGCGCTCACCGTCAACGCCTTCTGGGCCTCGGGGGGCGCGCCGGTGCGCTTTTCCGGCCAGGGCCCGGTGGGCTACGCCCTCTACCTCGGCCTCTTCGCGGTCGCCCTGCTGGCCGCCAGCGGGGCGGTGACCGCCCTCGGCGACACCCTCTTCAAGGCCAGCAGCCTGGTCGAGGGGATCCGGCAGGACTTCTCCCCCACCGCCCACTTCCTGGTGCGGCTTCGGGTCTTCCACCCCCTGATCGCGATCTCCACCGGGCTCTACCTGCTCCTGGTGGCGGGGCTGGTGAGCGTGTTCCGCCCCCACCCCACGGTGCGGCGCTACGCCGGGCTCCTGGTGGCGGTCTTCGCCCTGCAGCTCCTGGCCGGGATCACCAACCTCCTCCTCCTCGCCCCCATCGGCATGCAGATGCTCCACCTGGGGCTCGCCGACGCGGTCTGGATCGTGCTGGTGCTCCTGACCCTGGCGGCCTTCTCCGAGGCCGCCCCCCAGGTCGAGAGCGCCGAGGCCGGCGCCCCCTCGCCCCACGCCGCCCAGGGCAAGGCCCACCTGATGGACTACGTCGCCCTCACCAAGCCCCGGGTCATCAGCCTGCTCCTCTTCACCGCCCTCACCGCCCTCTTCGCGGCCGGGGGCTGGCCGGGCTGGAAGGCCTTTTTGGCGGTGCTGGTGGGGGGCTACTTCGCCGCCGGGGCGGCCAACGCGATCAACATGGTGATCGACCGCGACATCGACGCCCGGATGCCCCGCACCGCCCGGCGGCCCACGGTGACCCGGCGGGTGTCCTCGAGGAGCGCCCTGGCCTTCGCCCTGGCCCTGGCCACCGCCTCGTTCCTGATCCTGCTCTGGGGGGCCAACCTGCTGGCCGCCATGCTGGCCCTGGCCGGGCTGGTCTTCTACGTCTTCGTCTACACCCTCTGGCTCAAGCGGCGGACCTGGCACAACATCGTGATCGGCGGCGCCGCCGGGGCCTTCCCCCCCTTGGTGGGCTGGGCGGCCGCCACCGGCGAGCTCTCGCCGCTGGCCTGGACGCTGTTTTTGATCGTCTTCTTCTGGACCCCGGTCCACTTCTGGTCGCTGGCCCTGATGATCAAGGAGGAGTACGCCCGGGTGGGGGTGCCGATGCTCCCGGTGGTCTACGGCCCCCGGATCACCGCCTTGCAGATCGCCCTTTACGCCCTGCTCACCGCCCTGGTCGCCCTGGTCCCCCTGACCCTGGGGCAGGCCGGGCTCGCCTACGCCGTCGGCACCCTGGCGCTGAACGCGCTCCTGCTCCTCCGGGCCTACCGCCTCGCCCTCCTGCCCGAGGCCCGGCCCGCCGCCCGCTCGCTCTACCTCTACTCCCTCGCCTACCTGGCGGCGGTCTTCCTGCTCCTCACCTTCGACCGCACCCTGCTCGCCTGACCCCATGCGCCGCGCGTCGCCGGCCCTCCTGCTGCTGCTTCCCACCCTGGCCCACGAGCTCACCAGCTTCGGGGAGTCGGGCGGCCAGGCCAACTTCCCCCGGCTGGTCGCCTTCACCCTGGCCTTCCTGCTGGTCCTGCTGCTGACCGCCTACCTCGGCTACCGCCGGGCCCGGACCCGGGGCGGGAGCGAGGTGGTCTGGGCGGTCTTCCCCACCGTGGTGGTGGCGGTGGTGGGGGCGATGATCCTCATGGCCGCCCTCAACTTCCAGCCCACCGGCGGCGCCCAGCTTCGCCTCGAGGTCAGCGGCCGGCGCTACTGGTGGGCGGCCCGCTACCCCGATCTGGGGGTGACCACCGCCGGCGAGGTCTGGGTGCCGGTGGGCCAGCGGGTCGAGCTCCGGGCCACCAGCCGGGACGTCTTCTTCAGCCTGGCGATCCCCGGCCTGGGGGTAAAGATCGACGCCGTCCCCGGCCAGCAGACCCGGACCTGGTTCGTCGCCAAGCAGGCGGGGATCTACGGCGGCCGCGAGACCGAGTACGTCGGCCCCTCGACCGACAAGATGCGGCTCCGGGTCCTCGCCCTGCCCCCCGAGGTCTTCAACCGGCTGATCCAGGCGATCGAGGCCTACCCCGGCCCCCGCCTCGAGGGCCGGGCGCGGCGAGGCGAGGCGCTCTTTTTGGCCCGCTGCGCCGGCTGCCACACGGCCAAGGGCACCCCGGCCCGGGGGACCGAGGGCCCCGACCTCAGCTACTTCCGGCTCCGCACCACCTTCGGGTCCGGGGTCTGGCCCAACCGCCCCGGTTTCCTGCGCACCTGGATCGCCGACGCCCCGGCGATGAAGCCGGGGGTCCGGATGCCGGCGTTTCATGACCTGGGATCCGACGAGATCGAGGCCCTGATCGCCTTCCTCGAGGAGCTCGGCCCCTCCGGCTTCGACCTCGCCCGCTACGGCCGGTTGCGGTAGCGTGGGGGCGTGGGGCCCCGGGCCAGGTTCGCCTTTTGGGCCGCGCTCCTCCTGGGCGGCGCGGCGCTGGCGCTGGCGCTCGACCTCCGCCTGTTCCCGTCCCTCCTCCTAAATCCCCTTTGGCACCTCGCGAGCCTCCTCGCCGGGCTGGGTCTGCTCACCCTGGTGCGGCGGGCGGCGGCGGTCACCGGCCGCACCCTGGCCCGCCACGGCCGCCAGGGCAACCTCCCCCGCTTCGAGACCAACCGCCTGGTGCGCAAGGGCCCCTACGCCTGCATGCGCCACCCGATGCACCTGGCCCTCTCCTTCCTGCCGCTCGCCTTCGGGCTGATCCTGGGCTCGCCCAGCTTCGTGCTCTTGGTGTGGCCCCTCGAGGTCCTCCTCCTCTGGCTTTTCATCCGCCGGGTCGAGGAACCCGAGGCCCTCCGGAAGTTCGGCGAGGCCTACCGCCGCTACATGCGCGAGGTCCCCGCCTTCAACCTCCGCCCCGACTGCCTCCGCCGCCTCTTCCGGGAGGAGGACTGACCCCCTGGTCAGTTACACTGAAGCGGGAGGGGCACGATGGAATACCGCAAGCTCGGCAAGTGGGGCCTCAAGGTTTCGGCCCTGGGACTCGGGGCCTGGGTCACCTACGGCAACCAGGTCAAGGACGAGGCCACCATCCGCGAGATCGTAAGGGTCGCCTACGAGGCCGGGATCAACTTCTACGACAACGCCGACGTCTACGCCCGGGGGCTGGCCGAGGAGATCATGGGCCGCATCCTGAAGGACTACCCCCGGCACACCCTGGTGATGAGCTCCAAGGTGTTCTGGCCGATGAGCGACGACGTCAACGACCGGGGGCTTTCGCGAAAGCACATCCGGGAGTCGATCGACAAAAGCCTGAAGCGCCTCCAAACCGATTACCTCGACCTCTACTTCGCCCACCGCTACGACCCCGAGGTGCCGATGGAGGAGATCGTCCCCGCCTTCAGCCAGCTGGTCGACGAGGGCAAGGTGCTCTACTGGGGCACCTCAGAGTGGCCCGCGGCCCGGATCGCCGAGGCGGTGGCCTTCGCCCGGGCCAACGGGCTGCACCCGCCCGCGGTGGAGCAGCCCCAGTACTCGCTGGTCTACCGCCACCGGGTGGAGAAGCGGATCTTCCCGGAGACCACCCGGTTCGGCCTGGGGGTGGTGGTCTGGAGCCCGCTGGGGATGGGCCTCCTCACCGGTAAGTACGACGAGGGCCTGCCCCCGGGGGCCCGGCTCACCGAGTACGAGCCCTTGAGGGAGAAGCTGCTCACCGAAGAGAACCGCCAGCGGGTCCGGCGCTTGAAGGCGATCGCCGACCGGCTGGGGGTGAGCCGGGCCCAGCTCGCCCTGGCCTGGGTGCTCCGGCGGCCCGAGGTGAGCTCGGCGATCACCGGGGCCACCCGCCCCGAGCAGCTTAAGGAGAACCTGCGGGCCCTCGAGGTCGCCCTCGACCAGGCCACCCTGGCCGAGATCGACGCGATCTTCCCGCCGGCCGAAGAGGAAGAAGCCTAACCCCCGGCGGGGTGGAAAAAGTAGTCCTCGGCCAGGGCCTTGGCCAGGGCCACCAGGGGGATTACCACCAGCGCCCCCACCAGCCCCCCCAGCTCGGCCCCGACCAGGAGGGCGAGCAGCACGGTCACCGGGTGGAGCTGGGTGGCCCGGGCCATGATCAAGGGGGCCAGCACGTGGCCCTCGAACTCGCCGGCGACCACGAAGACCAGCAGGGCGGTGACCACCGCCCCCCAGCCCAGGCTGAGGGCGGCGAGGGCGGTGAAGGTCATCCCCAGCGCCACCCCCAGGAAGGGGATGAGCTCGAAGACCGCCACCAGAAACCCGGTCACCGCCGGCATCGGCAGGCCCAAGAGGAAGAGCCCGACCCCCACCAAAAGGCCCATGCTGGCGGCCACCGTGAGCTGGCCCCGGAAGTAGCCGACCACCGCCCGCTCCAGCTTCTCGCCGAAGGCACGCAGGAACCCCCGGTAGGCCGGGGGGGTGCGGCGGTAGAGGTTTTGCAGCATGGCGTCGCCGTCCCAGAGGAAGTAGAGCAGGAGGAAGAACCCCACCACCAGGTCCACCGCCCCGCCCAGCAGGGCGGCGAGGGTGGGGATCAACCCCGACTGCACCCAGCGCCCGAGGGCGGCCAGGGCCCCCTGGGAGAGCTGCTGGACGAGGGCCGCGAGGTCCTCGGGGAGGCGTTCGAAGTAGGGCCGGGCCCAGCCCGGCACCCAGGCCCCGATCCGCTCCCAGAGGGCCTTCAGCTCGCGGGCCCCGCGGGCGACCTCCTCCGGCAGGCTGCCCACCAGCCCGGAGAGCTGGCCCACCACCGCCACCAGCCCGAGCCAGAACGCCACCAGGAAGGCAAGGAGGAGGAGGACCACCAGGGCGTAGGCCATCGCCTTGGGGGCCCCCCGGCGCTGGAAGAAGACCATCGCCGGCCGCACCAGCGCCGCCAGCAGCGCCGAGACCAGGGTCACCCACCACACCGACCAGGTGCGCCAGACCAGGTAGCCGACCAGGTAGGCGAGGCCCAGGGCAACCAGCACCCGCACGTAGGGGTTCTTCCAGACCTCCCGGAAGGCCTCGCGCATGCCCTTACCTTATCCTGGGGCCGATGCCGACGGTGTGGCGGGTGGCCGGACGGGCGGTCGAGGTCAAGAACCTCGACAAGGTCTTCTTCCCCGACTCCGGGATCACCAAGGGCGACCTGCTCGCCTACTACCGTGCGGTCGCCGGCTTCCTCCTACCCCACCTCCGGGGCCGCCCGCTCACCCTCTACCAGTGCCCCGACGGGCTTGAGGGCGGCTGCTTCTACCGCCGAAAGCTCCCCGCCCACGCCCCCGCCTGGTTCCCCCGGGTGTTCTTCAACCCCAAGAGCCGCACCGGCCGGGTGCCCTTGATCCTGGCCGAGGACCAGGCCCAGCTGGTCTGGCTCGCCAACCAGGCGGCGGTCGAGTTCCACGGCTGGAACGCCCGGCTGCCCGATCTGGGCCGGCCCGACCGGCTGGTCCTCGACCTCGACCCCGGCGAGGTGGGCTTCGAACGGGTGGTCGAGGCCGCCCTCCTCATCCGCCAGGAGCTCGAGGCCCGGGGGCTCCGGGCCTGGGCCAAGACCTCGGGGGGCCGGGGGCTTCACCTTTGGGTTCCCCTGGTCCCCGAGAAAACCCACGCCGAGGTGCGGGCCTGGGCCCGGGCCTTCGCCCAGGCGCTGGAGGCCCGCCACGGCTGGATCCGGGTCCCCAAGGGGCGCTCCCACGCCGGAGATGGGGTGCAGATCGACTACGCCCAAAACGGCTACGGCCGCAACACCGCCGCGCCCTACACCGTCCGGGCCCGTCCCGGGGCCCCGGTGAGCACCCCGCTCGCCTGGGAGGAGCTGGAGCGGTGCGACTGCCGGCCTACCGATTTCAACCTTCAAACCGTACCCGGCCGCCTGGCCCGAATAGGCGACCCCATGGCGGAACTTTGGAAGATGCCCCAGTCGCTACCTGCGCTGTAAGTTGTTGGCTGTCAAAAAATCCTCTACCCGGTTGAAGGCGTTAAAGAAAAGGGGCGTACCAGCGAACGACAACGGGCTCACCGGACCCACGGTCATGAAGCTGTAGGTCCGGGTCTCCTCGTCAAACGACGAGTGGGGATCTCGGAAGAGCTGGTAAAGGCGCAAGGCGGCGGTATCCGAGCCCACCAGCTGCCGAAGGGCTTGGTACTCCTGTCCCAAGGCAAGTCCGAAACCAAAGAACATGATGCGAAGCTGCTGGAGGACCTCCACGTCCAGGCTATGAAGGGTCTGGCTGATGAACAGCCATCCAAGACCGTACTTTCGGGTGGTCCGGGCGGCGTCCACCAGTATTCGGCGCACCCCTTGGACGGCGTCGGCGTCTTCCCCGGGCAGCCGGCGCGGGGCCAGCCGGTGGGCTTCGTCGATCACCACCAAGGCGTTCAGGCTACCGCCCCTCTCGTAGGCCAGCCGCGCCCGCAAGTTAAGCTCCTCGAGCAGCCGCTTAATAATCAAGGACTGAATAGTCTCGTTCCACAGCACCCCAACGCCTTCGCTCTGCTCCGGGGACAAGTCGATGACGTCAAGTCCTCGGCCGGCGCCCTGGGCTTGCAAAAGCCCCGCGATGACGGTGCCCACTTTGGCAGCCCCCGGCCTTCCTTCCTGAAAAAGCCGCGTCGCGGGCAACCAGTACTCCTGATAAAACTCCTGAGGATCGGTCTCCGCCAGCACTTCTTGAACACGTTCGCGGGAAGAAGCGGTGCGGTAAAACTGCTTTTGCACCTTTTCCTGATGCAGGAGGTCCCAGGCTCGATCGAAGGCCCCCCGGGTGTGAAGATCCGAAAGCTTCACTTTGGCCTTTTTCAAGCCCTCGGCGAGGACTTCGGCCGCGATTCTGCGATTGTCGCCCCTAGGCATCGAAAGCCGCTCAAAGAAGGGCGACTCGAAGAGTATTTTCTGGAACAGATCCCACCGGTCAAGAACCAGGTTCTGTACCCCATAGACCCGCGGATGTCGCCCCATGCCCTCGACGAGCTCGCGCATCGGCAGGCGAAACCCGGCGGGGGCGGGATCCCTGCCCAAATCCTTGGCGAACTCCCCTTGAGGATCGATCACCAAAATGCCCATTCCGGGGTGGCGAGCGTAGGCCAACAAGATCATCTTGGCAATGGTTGACTTGCCCGACCCGGTCTTACCAAAAATACCGATGTGGTAGGCCTCCCCTGCGCCCCCCGGGCCGCTACCGAAGTGCTTGAACCAGAGGGGCAGCTTGGGCCTAGCCCCAAAAACCCGCCCAAGGTAGAAGAGCTGACCACGGTAGGCACCAAGCAACTCCTCCAGGACCTGATCGTCCACCAGGACCACCGGGGTACCGGTCGCCGGTACCGTCCCCAGGACGGCCGGTTCGTAGCTTCCGCCGTACTCTCGGAAAACGGCCGAAAGCGTCATTCGAGCCAAATGGGTGTCCTGGCGCCCGCTCACCGCATCAACCCGCCCTCGCTGGCGGATGAGACTGCGCATGGTGGGGTCTTCGTGCCAGACGTTCCTGAGCTCAACTTCAGTGATCTGACCCAAGGCGTAGTGGGGTAAACCGTCCTGCTGAAAAGCAAACAAGGCGAACTCGCCCACCAGCTTTCGGTCGGCGGCCGTTCCCAAGATATCGAGTGCTAACTCGCTGGTGGTGGAAGGCGAACCGATCACCCCGATGCGTTCTGCTTGGGCCAGGATCGCTTGCAACTTGGGCATCCATCAACCTCCGCTTTCCGATCGGTACCCGTGGAGAGCAAAGTAGACCTCGCCGAGATCCCCCCCGTACCCCTCGGCCACCGCCTGGGTAGCCACTTGTCGAAAGGTGGGGATCGAACGAGGCAGGGACTTCACCAGGCGGTCAGCGAGGTAAAGGGGGTACGGCTCGAGCATCGAGGGTACCTGGCACTGGTTCGCCACCGCCTCCAGCACCGTGGCCAACCGCTGGGGGTTCTTGGCGATCGCCGCCGCCATCTCGATACGAAGCGCAGGCAACCATGGACGGGGTCGATAGTAGACCACCCGCACCTCGTTGAGGGAAGGTAGGACCTCCTTGACCAAGGGCTTTAGCCGTTTCTGCAAGGGATCGGGCAGGCGCTCGAGGCCCAGGTGCCAGGGGGAACGCGGTTGCTCAAAGGAAAGCGGCACCGTGTACTCACCAGCCTCCAGCAACAAAGAAAGCAGCGCCCGGTCGTCGGCCTCGACGCCAAGGCGCTCCGCCAGCTCGCGGCGGGTCGAGTACTTGGGCAGAGCCACCATCTGACGATCGCTGCGACCGGCGCGGAGCACCAGTCGGTAGAGGTGAAGGAAAAGCTCCAACTCGTCACGGAATCGTTCGGCGACCTCGAGCCGGGTAGAGACCAACCTCACCAAAGCCTGGTTCCAGTAGATCACCGGCAGCGTGATGCTGCCATCCAAAAAGACAACCTGGTGGGGGGCCTCCATCGCCAAGCTCAACTCCAGGCCAAGCATGTAGGCTCGGAGTACCACCGAGGACCCTTCGTCGTGGGGGGCCTCTTCGAGGTAAACCCGATGGCGGGGTTCCGGCCAGTACCGCGTCTCACCGGGAGGGGTTATACCCTCGACCGCCACCGCCGCCGTGGCCAGGAAATCCACCCCCAGAAGGCGCTCCACCGCGTAGCTTCCGTCGGTGGCCGCGGTGGTCGGGGCAGGCACCGGAGGCAGGGCTTCCTTTCGAGCCACCAACGCGAGATCCCGTAGCCGCCGACGTAGGATCTCCCGTTCCGCAGCGTACCGCCGAAGGCGCTCAAGAATCCGCTTGCCGGCCACGGTGGATCGATCCAAAAGCTCGTCCACCATGGCCGACGGGAGATCGTAGAAGGGCCGAGAATCAGGTTCCCTCATGGGCGCCCCCAAAGCCGCCAGGTCTCCGGATCAAAGCTACGGTAGCGCATATCTCGCCTGGCTCGAGGCCAAACCCACCGCTCCAACGCATATCCGGCGAGCTCCTCAAACGAGTACTCATAGGGCGTGAAGTGGGGTTGCTCGCCACGAAGAAAGGCGCGGGCGTCGGGCCCCATCGGCACCACATAGACTTCGCGTTTTACGCCATGAACCCGGAGGCCCTCGGGCAAATCGAGCAACTTGAGCGCCTTGGTGATGACCTCCCGGCGGTTGCGGTACCCTTGGCCCCATTCTGCTCGCTTAGCAGTGGGCCGGGCATGCCGCCGCACCAACTCGGCCAAGTCCTGATAAAGACCGTTAAGAAAAGGGAGGTCGCCGGTCCCTTGGGTGTACCCCACGGGCTGGTAAACCAGATGCCCGCGGTAACGAACCCGGTTGTAAAGGGAGGATCTGCCTAAGGCGGAGGTGGTAGTGATCATCGCAAGATCCAGCGCCCTCTCACCAAGAATGCGGGTGGGGCGATTTCCGTAACGTTCCTTGAAAGCCTGGCGCACCTCCGAACTCCAGACCGCAAGGGCCACCAGCTTCCCCCCAAGCATCTGGGCGTAAGGGGGAACGGCACCCAGAACGAAAGCGTCCATCACGCTTTTTAACCGATGACGTTTGGTTTCGGCATCCCACCCCACCCAGCGGTCACGGGGTCTAAGGGCAAAAACCGGGTCGGATAGTCCGATGAGGCCGATCAGCTTGTCATGGTGCCCGTCCCAAACCAGGAAGCGCAACCGGCGCCCGTAACCCGACGAAACCGGTATGCTCCAGTGCAACCTTGCGTAACGAAACAAGAGCTCCTCGAAACTCCGCCTTTGCACCCGGAGCAACACCGGGCGAATACGGAAGGGGTCGATCCGACGCCCCGACCCAATGTAGCCAAGCAGCTTGGGTTCCTTTGCCGCCAGATGCGGCCGGGCCTTATCGCGAAGGTAGGCGACGGCCCGCGCGTGCAGGCGCCGAAGGTGGTCCTTGTTTTCACCCGGCATGGGCGACTCGAAAACTTCCGGTACGAATCCCTGCTCCCGAAAGGCCTCGAGGACCTTCCGCCTCAGCCCGTCGCGTTCCCGAGCCTCCACGTCGCATTCAGCTTAACGCGGTTGTGGAAAAAGGCCGGACATAATCGCCCGCCGCTCCCACCGCAAGGCGCCTCTAATCCTTTCCGGACCGCCCGGCGTAGGCCAGGGCGGCGAGGGCCAGCGCCGCGTAGACCGCCGCCAGGACCGCCAGCTCGGCGGGGTTCCGCCCGGCCAGGTAGCCGAGGAGCGCGAGCAGCACCAGCGCCACCAGGGCCAGGGCGACGAGGGAAAGGGCGGGCGAAAGGCCCGCCCGGTCCCGCAGGCGCCAGCCGGCCAAGGCCACCAGGAGGACCACCAAAAGGAAGGTGAGGCTTGAGAACTCGGCGATCAGGGCCAGGGTCCCGAGGACCGCGAACGCCCCCGCCGCCGCCGCCAGCCCCACCACCCCGAACCAGGGCACGCCCTTGGCGTCGCGGCGGGCGAAGACGCCGGGCAGCGAGCCCTCCTCCCCCATCTCGGCGGTCATCCGGCTGGCCCCGAAGAGGGTCGAGTTGATCGCCGAGCTGGTGGCGAGCAGCGCCGACAGGGCGATGAGGTAGCGCCCCGCCGGCCCCAAGACCGGTTCGGCCACCCGGGCCAGGGCGTAGTCGCTGGCGGCCCGGATCTCGGCCACCGAGAGGGCCCCCACCGCCACCACCGCCAGCAGCACGTAGACCGTGCCGGTGACCAGGATCGAGCCGTAGACCCCGAAGGGGAGGTCGCGCTTGGGGTCGCGGGTCTCCTCGACCGCGTTGGCCACCAGCTCGAACCCCTCGAAGGCCACGAAGATCACCGCCGCCCCCAAAAAGACCGCCGGCACCCCCCGGTCGAAGAGGGGCCAAAACCGCCCGTAGTCGGCCCGGAAAAGCCCAATGACCCCGAAGAGGCCGAGGATCAGGAGCTTGGTGTAGACCATGAGGTCCTCGGTGGTGCCGCTGGCGCGGACGCCCTCGAGGTTAATGAGGGCAAAGAACCCGAGCACCCCGAGGGCCAAAAAGACCCGGAGCGAAGGGTTTTGGGGCTCGCCCAGGAGGTCGGCCCCGTAGGCCGCGAAGGTGTAGGCGTAGAGCGCCAGCGTCCCCACGTACATCGCGAGCAGCACCCAGCCCGCCAGGGCCGAGAGCTCCGGGCGCCGCGGCCAGGCGGCCCGAACGAAGGTGAAGACCCCGCCGTCGTCGCGGAAGAAAAGGGCGAGGCGGACGAAAAAGTACCCCGCCGCCAGGGCCACCAGGGTGCCCAGGAGGAACGCCAGGGGGGCGGCGCGACCGGCGAGGGCGACGGTGAGCCCCAGCACCGAGAAGATGCCGCCGCCGATCATCCCCCCGACCCCGATCGCCAAAAGCTCCTTGCGGCCGAGCCGTTCGCCGGGGGCCAGCTTGCGGGTGGGACGGCGCATGCCCTAGCTTAGCGCCCGCACGGCGGCCGCCAGCGCCAATAACCCGCCCAGAACCCCGAAGAGGTTGACCCAGACGGGGTTCGGGGTTTTCACCACCCGCCGGTCGTTGGAAAGCCAGAGCAACACCGCCAGCATCAGGGGGAGCAGGGCGCCGTCGAGGACCTGGCTAAGAAAGAGCGCCTGGGCGGGGTGGAACCCGGGCAAAAGGGCGATCGCCCCGTTCCCAAAAAGCCCCAGGACGAAGACCAGGTAGAACCCCCGGGCGGCGGCCGGCCGCACCCCAAGCCCCTCGGGCCAGCCAAAGAGCTCGGCCACCGCGTAGGCGGTGGCGCCGGCCAGGGTGGGCAGGGCCAAGAGCCCCGAGGCCAGGAGGCCGATGGCGAAGAGCCGCGGCCCCCAGTCCCCCAGGGGGGCGAGGGCCCGGGCGGCCTCGACCACCGTCTGGGGGGGCCGGCCGTGGAAGGCGACGGCCGAGGCCACCACGATGGCGGCCGCGATCAGGTTGGAGTAGGCCATCCCCCAAAAGGCCCCGAGGTCGGCCCGTTGGGGGCGGATGGTGACCGAACGGCGGAGCTCCTCAACCTCCTCGCCGGCCTGCCAAAAGAGCAGGTAGGGCGAGATGGTGGTCCCCAGCAGACCGAGGGCCGCCGCGGTCCACGCCCCCGACCCCAGCCGGGGCCAAAGGCCGGCCAGGAGGGCGGCGGGGTCGGGATGGGCGAGCACCGCCGCCGCCAGGTAGGCGAGGAGGACCGAGGTGAGGACCAGCAACGCCCGCTTCAGGGGGCCGTACCCGGCCAGGACCAGGGCCGCCAGGAGGAGCAGCAGGGGCAGGACGAAGAGCGTCCAGGGCCGGCCGGTGAGCCAGCCCAAGACCGCCGCCACCGCAGCGGAGTCGGCGGCGATGGTGAAGCCGTTGGCGAGCGCCAGCAACCCGACCACCAAAAGGGCGACCCCGCCCCCCGCCCGGCGTTTCAAAACGTCGGCCAGGCCGTCCTGGGCGGCCAGCGCCACCCGTCCGGCCATGGCGGTGGCGGCGGCCAGGATCGGGGTCGAGAGCACCAAAAGCCAGAGCTGGCCGAACCCGGTGGTCGCCCCCACCACCGTGTAGGTCATCACCCCGGCGGGGTCGTCGCCGGCCCCGCCGGTGATCAGCGAAGGGAGGAGCTCCCCCTCGAGCTCGCGGCTCAAAGCGCCGCCTCCACCGCCCGGGCCAGGGCGAAGAGCTGGCGGTCGCTCCCCGGCGGGGCGGCCAGCATCAACCCCTGACCGGGGGCGAGGGGCAGGGAGATCGCCGGTCCCTTTAGGAAGTTAAAGGGCATGGTGTGGGCGAGCACCCGGGCGTTGGTCCGGAAGTAGGCCTCGTCCTCGGCCAGGTCGGCGAACCGGGGCGGCGGCACCGGCACGGTGGGGAGCGCCACCGCGTCGATGCCCAAGAGCCGCCGCCAGAACACCACCGGCAGGCGCTCGTGGGCCTGCCGGACGAGGGCGAAGTCGTCCTCGGTGAAGCGGCCGGCGGCGAGGATCCGGGCCGCCACCCGGGGGTCCATCCGGTCGCCCTCGCGCTCGACCAGGTCGCGGTAGAGGCGGAAGGCCTCGTGGGCCGCCAGGGCCCCGTGGGCGCGGTAGAGGCGGCGGATCTCGTCGAGCTCGGGGAGCTCGGCCTCCTCGACCCGGTGGCCGGCCCGGACCAGGCGGCCGACCGCCCCCTGGAAGGCCTCGGCCACCTCGGGGGCGAGCCTAAGGCCCCGGGGCACCGCCAGCCGGAGGGGACGCTCGATCGCGGGGAGGGGGGCGTCCCGCCAGCCCGCCAGCGCCAGGAACACCCGCCAGGCGTCCTCCAGGCTGGCGGCGATCGGCCCCACCGTGTCCAGGGTCGGCGAGAGCGGCACCACCCCCCGGGTGGGCACCAGGCCGTTGGTGGGCTTGAAGCCAAAAAGCCCCTGGAAGGCGGCGGGAATCCGCACCGACCCGCCGGTGTCGGTGCCCACCGCCGCCGGCACCGTCCCCATCGCCGCCGCCGCCGCCGACCCCGAGGAGGAGCCCCCCGGCACCCTCCCCGGCCACCGGGGGTTCTCCAGCCGGGGGTGGTGGGGGTTCAGACCCAGCCCGGAGTAGGCCAACTCGGTCATGTGGGTCCGGCCCAGGATCGCCGCGCCGGCCTCGAGGAGCCGCTCGAGGGCGGCGGCGTGCCGGCGGGCGGGCTCGCCCTCGGCGAGCACCGGCGACCCCGCCGGGGTGGGGCGGCCGGCCACCGCCAGGTTGTCCTTGATCGCCAGCGGCACCCCGAAGAGCGGGCCCCGGCGAAGGGGGCGCCAGAGCTCCGGGGTGCGGTTGAGGAAGACCGGGGCCCGGGCGGCCTCACCGGCGGAAGCGATCACCCGTTCGGGATCGAGCGCCCCCCGGCGGTAGGCGGCGAGCAGGCTAGCGATCGCCACCCAGGGCCTCCCGCACCCGCTCCAAGAGGGCCCGATCGCTCCGGTAGCGGAGGCGCCGGGCGGCCTCCTCCAACCCCACCCACTCAACGCCGGCCACCTCCCAGTCGGGCTCCTTGACCCGCTTGAGGGGCCGCATCAGGAACCAGTCGACCCGCTTCTTCACCCGCCGCCCCTCCCGCACGAACCAGTACTCGGTGGCCCCCAGCGGGCCGAGGACCTCGGCCTCGTACCCGGTCTCCTCGAAGACCTCCCGGAGGGCGGCCTCGCGAGGACTCTCGCCGGGCTCCACCAGCCCCTTGGGAAAGGTCCAGACCTCCTCCCCCCGGAGGTTTTGGGTGCGGATCAAGAGGACCCGGCCGTCCTTGACCAGGACGCCGCCCGCCGAGTGCTCATGGACTACCGGCATAGAAGCTCCCGGAAGGTCAGGGCGTTGGCCGGCGCGTGGCCGGCGTCGGTGTTGTTGAAGTAGGCGTAGGCCTCCCGGCCGCGGGCGAAGTCGGCCCAGAGGGCGAGCTCCTCCCTGGAATAGTCGTAGCGGTACCAGGCGCTCCGGCCGTGGAAGCGGAGGTAGACGAAGGCGGTGGCCACCCGCTCCTCGGGGAGACCGGGGGCGCTCACCGCCACGAAGGCGACCCCCGCCGCTCGCAGCGCGGTGTAGACCTCCTCCCGCCACCAGGAGGGGTGGCGAAACTCGATGGCGTTCTTGAAGTCGGGATCGAGCACCGCGAGCACCCGCTCCAGGTGCTCGGGGCGGTAGGCGAACCGGGGCGGGAGCTGGAAGAGCACCGGCCCCAGCTTCTCCCCCAGCCCCGACACCGCCTCGTAGAAGTCGCGCACCCGGGCGGGGTCGGCGAACTTCCTCAGGTGGGTGATCTCGCGGTGGACCTTGACCGCGTAGAGGAACCCCTCCCCCGCCTCGCGGTACCAG
>Ga0256833_1001813_pt1 | contig 15378 bp, 23 predicted proteins | sample 356284metaG_FD_190535 | JGI IMG/M metagenome (GOLD analysis project Ga0256833, IMG submission 190535) | Hydrothermal vent microbial communities from Mid Atlantic Ridge, Atlantic Ocean - 356-284 | ecosystem: Environmental > Aquatic > Marine > Hydrothermal vents | place: Atlantic Ocean: Mid...
TCTGCAAAAAACTTAACCAAAAACTCGCCGAAATGGACATAGACAATGTAATAATAGAATACTCCCCAGCAGAATACCAAGGAAAGAAGTGTTACGCCTTCTTCAGCGTTCAAATCGTTAAATAATACGTATCACCTTCTTTCTTAACCCTGTGAACTCTCCACCCTCCACCAACTTTTTCAAGTACGCAAGGAGGCCTCACTCCGAACTTATCCATGAGTTTAGCACCTTCTTTCGTGCCAGCATGAACGACTTTAGCTTCCCCTGTCAAAACCTCTTCAGCCAAAATACCGACATGTTCTGGTTCTTCAACCAGCACTATGTACCTCGCACACTCTCCAGCCAACCTCTTATTCAGTCTTCTTTTAATCAAACTCTTTATCCTCCCGTAAGCCAGCCTGTCTTCTGCACTCAATCTTCATCACCCCCTTCTTCAGCCATAACTTCTAACCAAGCGAGTTTTAACGCCCTTCCGAGAGGATACCCTTGCTTCATCAGATACAGCGTTTTACACACTACGTAAACCCTCATAGCCCTTATCGAGTTTTTAACGCAGTCCGTTATACCCACTTCTACCAAATCCTTACATTTCCCCTGACGAATTTTTTCTCTGTCTTCTTTCGTTACACCCAGTAAATCACACAAAACATCGACTGTTTCCTCTCCGCACTGCTCAACCAGCACGTCGAGTGAAGCCATCAACGCCGCTTTACACTTATCAGGTCCCGGTATGGGAAAAGGTGGTTCAGAAGGTAAATCTCTATACGTGTCTAAGTCCATGTTATCCCCTCAAACGATTGAGACGAGGTTACTCAAACGACGACACCCATCTTAGCACACTTTTCTCTTAGCTCAGCCCATGCCGTCCGTATAGCCTCACGAAAAGTCATGCCTGAATCCATCAGTTCCCACGCTCTGCACATTACCCAGCTTCTTTGCCCTCTAAAATCTCTACACAGTTTCTCGTCGAGCGATTCGAGTACGGCTTTACAATGCTCTGAGGGGGGGTTTAGTTTATCTAAATCTTCTTCGCTAACTCCGAGAAGTGACGCAAGCTCCCTAAAAAGCTGGGTTTCGTCGCACATGTCCTTTAGCATGTCGAGAGCTGCTTTAACAGCGATGCCACAAACTGTTTTTTTCTCGCTCATATCCACAAATTATGTAAGAATGACTTAAATTTTGCGTTTATTTCTAAGTACACCTCTCCACCTTTTGTACATAGAGATAAAATCATGTTCGGAAACTCCAAGCAATTCAGCAACAGTAATGTCTTCACTTAGCTCGTATGCGGCTATAGCCACTGCAACGGCAGGGTCAACGCAACCAGCCCTTATAATCTCTTTTGAAAGTCTTTTTAAGTTAGTTTGATTAACAAAAATTTTTCTACAAAAAAACCTTACATACCTATTCACAGCTTCATAAGACGATAAATCTACAGAAATAGACTTTAATAAAGAACTTAACTTTCTCCTATCTGCTTTACACATCTTAGCTAGACAAAGTATATGATATGGTATAGAAAAAACTTCGTGTGCCGCAACGATACTTACCAACGCAATCTTTTTGCCATTAGTCATTCCTCTTTTATATAGAATGTTAGCTATAGTCAAACAATAATCTTCAAGTTCTTGCCTATCTAATTTCCTTAAAACTTTCTTAATTAATTCATCTCCTTTCCTCACCGACATAATTCACCAGTTCTTTATAATAATTCCTTATAGATACTTCAGTTATTCCTAAAACGTTAGATATTTCTCTCTGAGTTAGTTTAACTTTTTCTTTCTTGGCAGCTGCGTAAATAGCACATGCCGCTATTACTAATGGCGACGGTGATATCTTGTTTACCATTAAGCCCTTACCTCTAAGAATTATGTCTTTAGCCAATTCACGTAGTCTTTCTACTTCTGGTTTCTCGACTGCAAGCCTATCTATCGCTAAATCCACGTAGGCGAGAGGTATAGCCAAGTCGCTAATTTTTCTCAATACTCTAAACAACCTATTATTTCTTAAGTTCTTAGCTATTACTGCTGCTTGATGTCTTCCGAGTACTGCACTAATAGCAGCTATAGAGCATCCTTCAACTACATCTTGTGCGTTATCCCCCCTCCACTTCCTACTGTTCACCAACAGTTCAGTCAATTTTCTAACGTCTTCTCTCACGTTCTCAGGCAGGTAACTCTCAATTTTACTAAAGTATTTGTTAAACTTTTGAGCGTCCATGTTAATCCGTTTACGTTTATGATACAAATACATTTCGTTTCGTTTTAATCACAGAAATCTTTGTACTTTTCGTACACTTCCTCAAACCCTGAGTAGAAAAACTCTGGTATTAGGTGTTTTCCAGATAAAGAGTAAACAATGTCGCACTTAGGACACAGATATAATCCCTTATACACTATTAAAGTAGCTCCGCACCTCGGACACTTCCCATCCTTACTCCCGTTGAAAAGTATGTCCCTCCTAATTTTGAACCATTTACATACCTGCTGAAAAGCTATCCACGCCGCATCGTAAGTTACCGATCCGGGAGTGGAGGATAAGGAGTTTTCTAATGCTACTGGATGTTCCAAGAAATAATCTACCAACTCTTCCTCAACTCTTCTTTTTCCCTCTGCACGTATCTCACTGCTAAGTGCCTCTTCAACTGCTTTTTCTACTGCCTCTTTGATAATTGGGATTAACTTATCTATCGTTTGTTCAGACTCCGATTTACCGATTAACTCAAGACAGCTATTAAATGCTTCGTTAAAAGATATTTTTCCGCTATCAACGAGTTTCGCAAGAGATTCTATGTACGCCGAAGCTTGTTCTACCAGATTATGAGCATCTCCCGTCGTTTTACCTGAAGCCACTAAAGCCCCATAAATAGCCCACTTCAACTTGTCTGCAGTATCCATACGAAATGATTATCAAAAAAAGACTTAAATTAATCTGATTTTCCACTCTGTTGCGTTTGGATTTTGACCTTTTGGTGCAATACAATAGTTACCCTCTTTTGAGGTTGGAATTACCACAGTTTGCGTCATTCTATTCGAGTTAGTAAGCGCCACCTGATAGTATTTCATTGGTTTACCGTTGAAGTACGCTACGGCAGTGAAATTGCAAGGTTTATCGGATTTAAAAGTTGCATAGATTGAGTTAGTGTGTTTCTCGAGTGTGCATGTTACTGTGGCGTATTGTTCTTTTTCAACGTATAATACGGATTGTGATACGTCAATTATGTTGAATGGGTGGATATTAGGTAAAATTCTGTAACCACTACCAGTAACAACACAGTAACTTCCGGGGAATGTGACAGCTATCCATCCAGTTACTATGTTACCTCCTGCTAAAGAGCGGCATCCACTTGCATTCGATTGGTATAGAGGTCTTTTAAGTTTAAAAATTCCTATTGCTGGTTTGTCGTATTTTATGTAAAATAGACTTGATTTACGTATTTCAAGTTCTCTAACACTGTGAGGTTCACAGTTTTTAAGTTTTGATATACGGTATCTAAAGTTATACTTTGAATATATTGTATTTATTCCGGGAAGTAGAGGTAGCAAAAACGTGCAGGTTATTTTTTCATTACCATAGCCAGCAGATATAGTTTGGCAGTAAACTTTATTACTATTCACTAAGCACACTGTAGTTCCACTTGGAACACGAGTGTTAATGTGTAAAATGCCATACTCATTTTCATCAAGTTTTATCGTGCTTGTGTGTATATTGAAAGATTTTAGAAAACTTTCTTCTGAAAATATATCGTATTCACACAGTTTAATTAGTATATCTCTTTTCGTGTAAAAAGGTAGATTTGGTATTTCAAATTTATACTTTAGAGGGATTTTGAATTTTAAAGTTATAGATGGTTTACCAAAATATCCATAGAAATCGTTCCAAAATTGTAGGTATATAGTGTGTTGACCTTTTTTAAGTGTTCCCAAAGGAATTACGAATTTACCAATGGGGATACGTTTGTGGTTTATAAGTATAGTATTGTCAAGTTTTACTGTGTAGAAAGATGTAGCATATCCACTATAACCTGAACAACTGGCTTTAGCACATAAATAATATTTGTTATCTATGCTAACTACTTTAAAATTTGAAAGAGTGTAGTTAACGTTTGGAAGACCGTAAGGTTGACTCCACCAACATGAAATTTTACCACCTAAGGGTGTTATGCCGATATGCAAGTTTATCACCTCCTTACAGTTTAGAAGCCGTTATCAAAGCATGGGAGAAAGCCGCTTTTTAAATTCCTCTTCAAAGCCTAATCCACCAGTTATTACGATTAACCCACGAATTATCTACGACTTCGGTTCCGGGTTTCCTCAATGCTAAGCAATTATTCCCGGGAATGGCGGGGAAACACACCTTTACGGCTTTATTTCTATACAGAACTACTGTTTTCTCGTTCACGAGCCTATTGTTTACATAGTGTCCAATTCTAACGTCAAAGCTTGGTGCTGCACAATACTTCAACCAGAAGTCGCCGCAAATCTTACCATCCTCAACTCTTACGTCTTTGCACGCTACCTGAACGAGAGTAGGATTTTCACTCGGATTTTCTGGATTTACGTAATTACCCCATATTTTCAATGCGTGTGGATAGGATTTGTGCCACGTGTAACCTTTCCACTTTACTGTAATGTCTATATTGACATAGTAAATTTTTTTGTTTAAGCATGGTATCGTTGTTCCGACGTAACACCAAGCTATTGTTTCGTATTTTGGTTGATTAATTGGGACAGTACACATAACAGTCTTGTCGAACTCTTTATCGTCCGTGAAAAATCTTCCAATTACCAACGCACCTTCAGCTGGATAGTACTTGTAATACTTGCTTCCCGGTTCGTCTGAGCCATTAGGTCTTACTCTTGATGTATCGTAACAATACACCGCAACACCATACCACCTACCGCAAGAGCCTCCCCACGATCCCAATGGTTTAGGAATCGGTACATAAACTTCCAACATGAACAACAATCACTCCAAAAAAAGAAAAAAGTTTCGCATTAGCAAAATACAACATCTTTAATCATAGAACTCTTATACAGGACGGACAAAAACTCTAAAAACGCTTCAGGTCTTGAGTACCCAAGCTCTCTCGCCGCCTCAATTATAGTTTTACCGTTTACAATCTCAGACAATTCTTTTCCATTAATTCTTGGTCTTCTGGCAAAGTTTAGATTTACTTCACCAATCAGCTGTATTTTATAAATGTTTCCGTTCTTGTGAAAAACGTACACTTCCCCATCTGGATTATCACACAGTATAGCCGAGCAGGTGTAGGCTCTATTACTACTCAACACAATGATAAGTCTTGGTAAATATCTCTTCTTTACGTAAACTCTTCCCTCTCTAACTAAAGTCCTGACTACCGAAGAAGGTAAAAAAATCTTCATAAAATCACCTATTCTATGCGAGGGGCGAGCAGGAAGCACATCTTCGGATCGTCAACGCACACGGCGAGGGGTTTATCGGTGTCGAACTTCAGAAGTACTGCGTCATCGTTTCTCAGAGATTTAGAGATTATCTCAAGGTATTCAATACCGTACTCAGCTCTAACATCTCTATCTAAGTCTCCAAGCTCGATTTCTACGCTAACCGCATCACCATCGGATATCGCTTTCAGAACCCCATCCTTCGCCTCTAAAATTACTGCATCAGAAATTAGCTTTGCGTGTTTAACCATATCCTTGAATACTTTTCCTGTTGTTAAGAATTCGACGAAATTCTCCATGTTTAACTTAGTCTTAAAATTAGACGATATCGCATCCGGTTCTACTAATTTTGTAGAGTAAGACATAACCCCAGCAGCGAGTTTTAGTTTTCCGTTGAACTCCAATAAAATCTTTCCGTCTTTTGCCTTGCTAAGGAACTTCACCAGAGAATCTATGTATGCTAAACCAACCTCTAACTCTCCGTCTGCTTCTACAGGAATCTCTGCTACTAATGCCATTATGTTTGCTGGATCTTTTAAACTTACTTTCATACATCCATCTTTTATTTTTATTTTAACCTCGTTTACTAAAAAGCTCGCTGCCTTTAATACCCTATACAATTCGTACCCCGAACACATTACCTGCATCATAACCACCTCTTAATCTCGTTTAAGTCGAAATCTTCTTCCACCTCAACAAAAACAAGACTTTCTTTATCGAAATCTATAGAATCAATTTCGCCTATCTCTGCCTTTCTTGGAAGAACAAATTTCTCTTTCCCGTAGAAGTAAAGCACAATTTTATTACCACTTTTCAACACGGAAATGCTAACCACAGTACCACCTCAACTGTCCTCGTCCTCTCTAACAAGCTCCCACAAGCAGTACTGCACGTATTCCGATAGGTTTTTGTATTCCGTACTCTCAATTGCTTTTTCAGCTTTCTTTAACAAGTATTCAGGAATCTCGAAGCAAACCTTCACTTTTAGCCACCTCCACGATTTCTTTTACATGATCGGAGTGCAAGAGGACGTCTATCGTCTTTGTTCCCTCTATATTTTCCGCCACCACTACTATCCCTCTCCTCGTTTTCCGGATTTCAGACGAGAACCAAATCATAGAGGTATGTTATACATTATGATATTTATAGTTTTCGAATAACGGGGAGAGCGATAGCATTCTCGATTAAAATTTCTGCATTTGCTCTCGGTAGCGAGATTATGTCCCCATTCTCGATACGGTAAATTTCACCATCGATACCTATTATCTCAATCGGTTCCTCGAGATTTATAATCTCCACAGTTACGTACTCAATTACTTCTCCGTCAACTTCCCTAACTTCTATGTTGGATTTGTCGATTAAATCACCAACACTTCTTTGTTCTTTATCCGATGTATCGTTTTTGTCTAAATCATCCCCAGAATCCTTAGAATCTATATTATCCTTTATATCTTTAGTTTCCGATGAATCATAATTTTCAGGAGAGTTGGCGTCGTTAACGGGAACCTCAGTTGACGCCGAAGCCTTATCTTCATCACTTTCCCCAGATTCACTAAACTCGCTCAAAAGATTTTCTTCGTTCTCATCTTTCTTCAACCTAATACCCTTATATGCTCTAACCTGCTTACCTCCAACACGAGGACGGAAGGATGGGAACATCCTGTTAATCTTTCTGAAAAATGTGTTCTCACACACGGCATCATAGCCATACTCGTTGCAATACTCCACGTAGGCGTTATATAGCTCAGATTTAACGATGTAGGAGACTTTATCTTCCACAATCCAATCTTCGAGAAACGCCCTGACACTATCTGTGTTCCTAATCCACTCTGAGCGTGCGTCAGCGTTTATCGTTGGATTGCATTCTAGGATTTTGGGTAACCTCTTTAGGATTTCGTCCAGAAAAGCCGATTTCTCTTCGTCCGTCGTCAACTTCTCGAGGAACTTAGGATTGTTCTTAAACTTATTTGGGAATTTGACTATAATCCACCTCCTCCAAAATGCGTCTGATTCGTCTTTTGTCCGTGGAAATTCGTTAGCTGAGAAAATCAGTCGAGCTGTATTTTTGAACGAGAACGGCTCTTTGAACTTCTTCTCAACCGTTATATAGTCATCCCCAGTCAACGCCTTAAACGTGTCAGTGGACCAAAGCTGAGTAGATGGTAAGTCGGGAAAAATGTTGGCGAGTTTACCAATTAACGCCGCAGTTCTAAACCTCTTCGTGTTGGGAGAAGACAAATCTTGAAGACTTACATTACTAACGTTTTCCTCGCCTAAAAGGTTCGTAATCAGATTTAGATAAGTAGATTTGCCGTTTGAACCAGTTCCATAGAGAAAGTAAGCGTAAGGAAAGTGAACTCTAACGAGACAAGAGGCAGGTATTTCGTACAGTATCTCTAAATCTTCCTCGTTGACGAGGGACCTCAAGAACTTAAAAATTCTATCGTGTTTCTGATTAGGTATATAGTTTACATTTAAACAATACGTAAAACCAAAAACAGGAGAATTAGGAATTAATTCTATTTCACCATCTTTCCACCATATGACGCCATTTTTCACTGGAATCATTATATACCCGTTGTGCTTGTTGAAAGGGTAGTCTCGCACAGAACATATATACTGGATTTGCTTCCTGACTTCAGCGACGTAAAACGTGGCTCTTTTCTCACGAGGGAAACCACATTTTATTAAGTGTTTATATATTACGGCGTCAATCACGTTATCGTAATCGACATAACGCTCGCCGTTCCAAACGTAGAAATTTCCGTTGAAGTAAACGACTGCAAACTTCTTGGCTATAAACTCTGCCAAACCCCTATAATCCACACGAACTTTTTTGTCATCGAGAACTTCCACGAATCCATCTGGAACGTACAGCGATTCTATCTCTATTCCATCCGGCCTCGTGAACTTCGTATCACCGTACTTATATCGGATGACCAGAGCGACTTTTATCGCCAGCTGGAGGTCCGTAGGATACTCGTCGAGTTGTTCGTAAGCTTTTAGCAATAGAGGTAGCTCTTCTCCTTCGCTCCTGTACTCGTCGATTATCTCTTCGATTATAGGTCGTATTTCTTTGAATTCATCTGACGGGTCGAAGTACCTTGGCAAGATTTCTTTAAGCATGAAAATCAACTCCAATTCGGTTAATCGTCCTTCAGAACTTCATAGATAAAGTTTCCAAACTCATCCCATGTATCGCACTTGTACTTAGCCTTTAGTTCAAGAAGTTTCCAGTATGTTTTTTCCTTAAAAGAAATTGTCTTCCACCCCTCCATGATTGTTTGTAGAACTAACTGAAATAAATAACTTTCGTTAATTCACTAAGATACCCTGACGACCATTTTTAGATAATTAAGATACGACTTATTGCAAAATTTAGCTAAAATTAGCTGAGTACGATGAGTACGATGTGAAGGTATTATATTTTTTATTCTCTTTAATTCCTTTAAAAATTTTTTAACAACTTTTGTTATATATTAATATAGGTAAATATAGTACTCACCGTACTCAAATAAAATAATCGATTTTTATAATTTCCTAAATCGACTCTTTTCTCGAAAAAACGCTTATAATCGATTTTCGTTTTGAGTACGGATTTTGAGATTGAGCCACCCAAACCGAGTCTCACTCTTTTAGGCACTACCTAACAAAATGAACAAATCTATAAACTAACCGGTCAGTTAGGAAAAAGTGAGACGGGGTTGGGGCGTCTCAAAGCAAAAATGCGTTCTCATGCTACTGTGTATCAAGGTTATTTTTATCAATATCTCCTATCATTTTTAGCTATAAGCAACTCAGAAAGTTCTTTGAAAGCAACGTGAAACTCAGCTGATAAGCTTTATCACCCTTTTTACTCTACAACTACGCATGGAAACACGCTACGCTTTGCTGTATCCTTCAAAAGTTCTTGTTAGTAACAAAATAATAAAGATAAAAATTCAAAATATCTTTACTAAACCATACGTTTATCCTTCAATACACAAAGTTATGTATCCGGTCTATCTGCGACTCGGACTTAACGTCACTCCCCAGAAGTTCTGGGAAGTGTTGAAAGACAATGAGTTCAGGTTAACTCCTCTGCAATCTGGAAACTTCGTATTGAGTGCATACAAACCTCTAACTAGCTCTTTAGACCTACACGTAAAGCTAACTGAAGATAAAAAAGTTCTCGCAGAAGTAGAGCCTCATAGGTATTCTTTACAGCACCTTCTGGCGTTTGTATTTCCCGTCGTTTTACCATCTTTATATGAGGTTAAATCTATCCTCGACGAATACGGAGTTGAATATCGTGTAGAATTCAACGGTAAGGAATGTAGTATTTTAGAAAACATGGTGTTTTATATTTAATTTTTTTGATACATATTAAGGAGTAGTAAGTATCGAACACTTTATATATTTTAATGCGTACGAGTTTTCATGGAAGAGAACCAAAAGACGATAGAAGAAGCAGTAGCTGAGTTAGTAGAGGAATATGGTTGCGTGGACTACGAGTCTTGTTCGGGACACAAACACGACATAAAATATCGCTTATACAACGACTACGGTTTTTCTATTGAAGAAATTGCAAACTTCTTTGGAGAAGAACCTTATTCAGTTAAAAGTTCAATAGCAAAAGTAAAGAAGAAGCTTAAAAAAAGTAATAACGAAGAACAGCAAGAGAAAAAACAGAGGCAAACTAATAAAACTGACGTAAGCTATCCAGTTGACGTAGAGTTCGACAAGACGGAGGTTGAAAGCGACTTAGGTCTAGTAATAGACAATCCATACTCTGATTACATACCATCCAAAATAATCGTTCACGGTAAAGAATACTCGCCAGACGAATTAGTCGCAGAGTTCGGTAGTAGCGGGCTTAGACTATTGAAAATAGTAGCTCTGACGAGAGTCTTAAGGCACGGTCCCAGCTTTAGAACTGTACCACTAAAATTCGTTAAGGTGATTTACCAAACGCTTTTAATGAATACTAAGCTCGTCGACGACTATAACGTGTTGTCAGCACTACTATTCAAGTATAGAATCGAAGAAAACCTAATAAACCTCGCCTTCTCCGTGCTTAGCTACTTAGACCAACAGTATAAGACACTGGCTGAGACGGTAGATAAAGCAGTACCTGTTATAAACTCGTGGATTGGGATAGAAAGAGATGGTGAGGTTGTTTTTGCACCTAATCAGGTATATCCATCGCACTCTTCTGGATATCAACAGCCTTTGCCATCTAACCCATCTTTTCCAAATCCAGTTCCTGCATACTCTAATCCTTATCAACCTTATCCACCTGCTACCGTTCCGGTAACACATCACCACGACGAAGAGTTGAAGAGACTACTCGCAGAGAAAGACAAGGAAATCGAGGAACTGAAAGATATGCTACAGCAACTACTCGAAGAGAAAAGGAGAAAAGAAGAAGAAGAAAGAGAGAGGAAGCGAATGGAAGAACTATCAAACTTAATTGAGTCTAAGATTAGCTCAATTTCATCGAGAATTTCTATGCTCGAAATGAAGCTTAGCAGTCCACAAGAAGAGAAGGATTCAGAGAAAGAGTTACTACTAAAGCAGATTGAGATGCTCAAAGACGAGTTAAAGTCAATGAAGGATGAGCTTACGAGAAAAGAGATTGAATCTCTGAAATCGATGATAGAGTCCCTAGAAAAGAGGCTCGAAAATAGGAACAACTTCTTTCCCGATACTCTAAACCAGTACATGCTCGAATTTATGACTAAAAAGCTTGAAGCTGAGGCAGAATTAGCAAAAGCAAAAGAAACGTCTAAAACTCTCGAAAACATTTTCTCAACGCTGAAAGAGTCTTTTAGAGAGGCGGCAGAAACGTTTGGTAGAGCGATTGGAAAGACCGTAGCAACGACACCGTCTAAGGTATCGACTGTATGCCCGCACTGTGGTAGTAAGTTCACGTTCGATAGCTCTTCTAAGACCGTTTACTGTCCAAGCTGTGGAAACCTTGTTGTAGGTAGTAGTGATGTTAAATCTACTAAAGATGTTAAATCTACTAAACCAATCGAATCTTCGAACAAGGAGGAAAAAAAAGATATAGAACCTGAAGAATTAAATGAACCAGTTGAGGAAACAGAATATAACAAAGACGACATGGATAAAACGAATAACAAGTAAGGAGGGATTAAGATGTTAAACGAACTTCTTAGGTTTCTAAAAACAGGTATAGACCCAAACCTGAGAAAACTCGTAGAGATAATAAAAGAGTATGGAATTAGTGACATAGAGGCAAGGGTTATATCGTCAGCTTTCATGGGTTGGCTAGAAGCGTACCTTAACGGAGCTACCTGTCCAAATTGCTTAAACCTGATTACCGATGATTACAGAACTATTTTGCCAGAGATGAAAAACGGTAAGATTCTGTGTCAGCATTGCGGGAGAACAGTTACCCCTATAACTGTTGACCCACTTAGACTGCACTTGTGCATATTGAACAAAGTGAGTATCTTTGAGACTGTTCCAAACAGTATAAAGTATTCACTACCATCTAACGTAGTATCCGGGTTAAGAAAGAACTGGGATAGGGTCCAGAGAGTTCTTGAAAGAGTTAGACCAGATGATCTTTACGTTCCAGTTCTATCGTGGATAAAAGAAAATAGACCTGACTTATATTATACCATTCTATTTTTTAACACGGGTAAAAACCCAGAAGGTCTAACTATTAGTTACATGTGTACTACAATTTATGAGATAAACTTTTTCTGCAAGTTACCAAAATCACACTTCTTATATAAGTCAATGAAAAAGATGGCTAAGAATTGCATGAACTTTTTAATTGATTTGTACAGGAAGAAAGTAGAGGACAACGAAGAGGCGGCAAGGTTAGTGTTATTCGGTAAAGTTTCTCCAACCTTAAAAGACGTCAGAGATGCTATAATATCACTACTCGACGAGATAGCGAAAGAAGACTTGGAGAAACTGAACAAAGTAAAGCTTGGAACTGAAGATTCAGAAAAAATAATTTCAAACTTGAGAATATCTACCGAAGGGATTAAGTGGTTTGCATCTGAAATAGAGGAGATATACATTAAGTCCGTTGACGTGTTATCCGAAATCATTTGAGGTGGTATTATGGGTCTGGACGACGAAGTAGTGGATGTAGAAGTGGAAGAAGCTGGGAAAGAGAATGGAAAGAAGAGAGATAAAACTGAAGCGGAGAAAGAGAACGTGAATTTATCGAGCATATCTGATGCGGCGATGTACTTGGCTGACAGGTTAAAGTACATTAGTGAAGTAACTTCCTCACCAACAAAATCCCGTAAGAAGGGTTACTGTTGTGGCTCCAATATTGCAGTAGTGGAATCTTCAATCAAAAGGATTATAGAAGGTAAAGCTACTGTAGATGAAGCATTATCTCTATTCTCTAACGTTACTTCAATAGTTGAAGGGTATCTGCACACGAAAGAGGCGTTTAAGCAGGCTGAAAAGATAATGGACGAACTTAAAAAGAAAGCGTTGAAGAAGCTCGGAGAGGATAAGAATGATTGACCTACTATTAGACGTGGCAAAATTTATAGTAAAGATGAGAACTCCGACTTACTACGATTTTTTAGTAAGAGAAAAAGAGTTGTTGAGAGAGTTCAACGAGAGAATGAAGAAAGAGAAGGGAGAAGGGTGGAGTATTAACTCTCCGTCTGGAAGGGTCCAAGACAATCCTAAGAAAAATCCCGTGGATTACGTAAGTGAGGCGATGAGGATACTAAGAAAGGCGAGAGATGAGGCAACATGTCCAGTTGTAAGAGATACAATTGATGAAATGCTTCTAACGATGGAGGAAAGGCTGTCCAAGAGAATATCAGTAATAGGTGGTAATAAGCTACTTGAGGAGATTAAGAGGGTAATCGAGGAAGAAGGTATTGAAGACTGGGATAGCTTGTCCGAGGAGCGAAAAGCTGAAGTTATTAAAAAAGTAAAAAGTAGATTGGGTGGTTAATATGGAAAGGAGAATGGTTAGCGATACGGATATTTTGTTGCCGTGGCAATTGGATAAGTGGCTTAAGTCAGACGTAAAGATTCTGTTTGGAGACAACAAAGAGTTCAGCATTAGGTATGACTCTTCTGCCGGGGTTTACGTAGTTAGAGATGAATCAGCTGGTTCTGACGTGATTAAGATTGGCTCTGCCGGAATAATTGTGGATGGAAACGTGTCGGCTGGAACTATAAAATCTGGTAACGTGTTGTTAAAGAAGTCAGCTTCTCCCACTGTGGCCGTGTCTGGTGCTACTCCTACTGAAGTAACCGTAGTTGAGCCTGACGCCAACCATGAGCAGGTTATACCACTGGGTGGAAGCGTTACGGCTGGTGGTACATTTGGCACTAACGAAACTGTAACAGTTACGATTATCGCCCATTACTCTGACGGGACTACGGGGTCAATAACTAAGACTTTCACCGCAACTGGTACTCAGGATTTAACATCCGCAGATATAGTAGCGTTGGTCAAAGACGGTGTGTACATAACATCTATCGGAGCTGAGGCTTCATCATCTCTAACGAGTACCTCTGCTACCGTGTCTGTCGAAATTGCGGCTATGCAAGGTTAGGTTGAGAAAAAAATATATAGATGTGTATTTTTTTAGGATTATGGGGTTTGTGGGTAGGAAATTTTGGAACGTATTTCCTCTGTTCGAGAAAAAACCACCAAAGGCAGATAACTTGTCGTGTCCAGTTTGCGGTAGCAAAATGTACTTCAAACACGCACACGCATTCAAGAGGAGCGATGGAGAATATAGGATGGATATAGCAGTAAAATGCTCTAACTGTGCATTAGTTCTTGTGTTCGGAGTTCATATAACTGAGAGCGAGTACAAAAAATTCGTCGAAGCTACTGGAGGAACTGTGACCTACGCTGATACTAACGCAACGGTTTGAGCTGAAAAGCGAAACTAATATGTTAAAAACTGAGCAAGCCTAAATCATGTCAGAAATAGAAAAAGAGGAGTTGAGAAAAATTGCAGTAGTGTTGTCGTTAATTTCAGCGGCAATCTCTGCGTATATCCTGCTGTCGTCGTAAGATTTATTTTTTTAACAACTAATCTAATATCATGGATAGAGAGAAAGTTGAGAGAGTTTATAACGCAATTGTGAATGCGTGTGGTAACGTAGCGGTGAAAATCGTTTCTCCAAATACCGAAGTTGACATGGGTGGTGATGGCGACCCTCTGACGATTACAACGGAAGACGATAACTTGGTCGGGAAGTGGGAAACAATTGTAACGAGATTCCAGTATCCGTGGATGTACTTCAAAAACGTGCGGGATTACATAAAGAAAAACGATTTACTAAAGTTCATAATCGAGGATGACTGCTCTACGAAGATGGAAATCTGGGCTAAGTTCAAGGATTACTTGGTTGAGTGGGCTTGCGGTGAACTGTGGGGGCATGAGATTAAATCTGCCAAACTGGAAAAAGCAAAAGTAGAACCAAAGGTAGAAGAAGCTACTGTAGTAAAACGAAAACCCATCCATAAAAATGTGGCAGTAGTTGGAACTGCTGCAGCAACTCCGGCAGTTGGGGCTTTGGCGTTCTTGTACCATGTTCTACCCGCTCCCATTGCTACGGCTTTAGTAGGGTTGATTTCATTCTTCCTGTCGGTAATAGAACACCATAGGTGACGGATTATGCTTCCACAACCAATAGTTGATGCCCTGAGTAAAGCAAGCAATGATAAATTGCTCAAGGTGCTGATTATTGATGCAAATGGGAACATTGTAAGTGGAGAATTAACAGAATTAACCAAGTTATCCAACGCTCTTCAAACGGTAGGAACTGATAAGCTGTTGGTCGTCTTGTCTGAAGATGACGTTGGAATAGCTAAAGATACGACCCTAAATAAATTAGTCAATGCTTTACAATCGGTCGGAACTGACAAGCTGTTAGCTGTTCTAAGTGAAGATGACGTAGGAGTGGCTAAAGATGCAACTTTAAACAAGATTGTTAA
>Ga0256833_1001814_pt1 | contig 15371 bp, 8 predicted proteins | sample 356284metaG_FD_190535 | JGI IMG/M metagenome (GOLD analysis project Ga0256833, IMG submission 190535) | Hydrothermal vent microbial communities from Mid Atlantic Ridge, Atlantic Ocean - 356-284 | ecosystem: Environmental > Aquatic > Marine > Hydrothermal vents | place: Atlantic Ocean: Mid...
AACAATGTTCTCATTGTAAATGGATTCGATAGAGTAAGTGGGACAAACAATACTTTTGACTTTATAAGGGAACATGGGCTTGCAATGGCCCGAATCGGGGCAAGGTTTAACTCAACATCCAACGAGAGGGTTGAAGACGGATCTGTTGATTTACAGGATTACGATGCCGTTGACTGGATACTTGGAGAAGAAGGTACTTCAACGCAATCCTTCTCGCCGGTGGAGCAGGTGGCGGTCGAGAGCTATCTGGAGAACGGCGGGAAGCTCTTCGTTACAGGTTCAGAAATAGGATGGGATCTCTGGGCTCAGGGTGATACCACGGACCACCTTTTTTACCATAATTACTTAAAGGCGAGTTATCTTGGAGACGATGCAGGAACCTACAGCGTATCACCTGTTTCAGGAGGGATCTTTGAAGGGTTGGGCAATATTTCCTTTGACGATGGAAGATGGCATTACGATGTGGATTACCCTGACGGTGTGGGGCCTTACGGTGGGTCAGTATCCACCATGGAGTATGTGGGTGGAACTGGCTGGTCTGCAGGAATACAGTATGAGGGGACATTTGGTAATGGCACATCCACGGGGAAGATCGTTTATCTCGGTTTCCCATTTGAGTCCATTCTCGATTATCACAAAAGAAAGCTCGTGATGCTCAGAGTTCTTGACTTTTTTGGCCTGCCTGTTGGAGTGAAGGAAAACTCTACCGTGCGATCCTCTGTAAGGATCTTCCCGAATCCCGCCCATGAGGTATTAAATGTGGTTTTGCCCCGTGGGTCAGCGATGGTCAGAATTTATGATGTTGCAGGTAGAAGGGTAAAAGAGATTGATGTTGCCGGGAGAAGGGAGCTTCTTATTAACTTGAAAAATTTGCCTGATGGGATTTACCATTTAACAGTTGAAAACCCTGATGGTTCTTTGAAAAAACTGTCATTCGTCAAAAGGTAAAAAGGATTCTGGAAACAAAAAGGAGGTGTTTATGAGGAGGTTAATTTTAACAGTTTTTATCTTTGCCAGTCTGATTTATGTGACAGGTTGTAGAGATAAGATCGAAGACCCGAAGGAAGGGTACTTCAAGGGCAGGGTTGTGGATACACTCGGTAATCCCATTGACAGCGTTAAAGTTTCAACATTTCCACCACACACATCAACCTACACGGACGCTAACGGATATTTCTCCTTGAGGGCTTTTCCGAGAATTTACAGACTTGATTTGAGGAAAGGTCAGAGTTTCAAAAATGTAATAGAATCCACGGGCACGACGGTTGATACTGTGGAAATTGGAATTTATGTACTTACCAGTGTTGAAACCCTCTATCACAATGTAGATTCAGCCGGTGGCGTGGTCGTTGAGACCACGGTGGTTCACTCCACGACAGATTCCTGCTTTTACAGGTCGTTTTCAACAGATTCAGTGGATCTCCAGTCCGGTCAGACATTTGACTTTGGCATCCTCGAGATGGACACCTCTATGATCCGCATCGAAACTGTTGATACAGTTGTTGACACACTTTGAGATTAAAAGGAGGAATTTTTATGAAAAGGCTCTTTTTAATGTTTCTGATTGCAGGGGTAATTTTTGCCGGTGAAACGGGGAAAATTGCGGGAACGGTAGTTGACGCGGAGACAGGAGAGCCCCTGCCAGGTGCCAATGTCGTGATCCTCGGCACATCCATGGGAGCAGCCACCGATGTCAATGGTTTTTACTTTATCATCAACATACCGCCCGGTGTTTACAGCGTTAAAGCCTCCCTTATCGGCTACACTCCCGTTATTGAGGAAAGTGTTTTAGTTAGAGCAGATCAGACGACCGAGGTGAATTTCAGGTTAAAGCAGACCGTTATTAAGGCAAAGCCGGTTATCGTCAAGGCGAAAAGAGAGATTGTGAAAAAGGATGTTACTGCCAGCCTGATTACAACGGATAAAGAAGACCTGAAGAAAATTCCAGTTGAAACAGTTTCAGGGGTCATCTCCATGAAGGCCGGGGTGACCACAGGACCGGGTGGCGACATCCATGTGAGGGGCGGTAGATCAGGTGAGGTCGCATATCTTATCGACGGAATCCCCATCGTTGACCCGTATCTCAACGGTCTCGCAGTTTATGTTCCCACCAACATTATCAAGCAGATGGATCTCGTTGCAGGGACATTCAATGCAGAGTACGGTAACGCCATGTCCGGCGTGGTAAACATAGTAACGGACGAGGGATCAGGCAAGTTCAAAGGATCGGTGAGCGCATACATAGGTGACAGACTGAGTAACCACACTGATATTTTCGAGAATATAGACCAATTTGACCTTACCAACGATAAGGATGTACGCTGGAATGTTTCAGGACCCCTGCCATTCAGGAAAAAGATTACATACTTCTTTGGCGGAAGATACTACAAGACGAATGGCTGGCTTTACGGTATAAATTACTACCTGCCAACGGATACGAGATACGATACGATCATTCACGGACACGGTGACGGCTCCTATGTGGCCATGAACCCTCAAACTGAAAATCTCCTGAATTTAAAACTAACGGCCAGACCCACAAATTCGATAAAGGTTTCCTGGACCAACCTTTACACATACCTGCATTACAGAAGTTACATACATTCTCTGAAGTGGGAGCCACTTGCAACTCCACATAACCTGAAGGAAGCATGGCAGAGTATCCTTTCGGTAAATCATGTCTTGAGTCCCAGGACATTTTACTCTGTGAAGTTCAGCTATTACTGGTCCCAGTTCAGACAGTTTGTATATGATTCCTACTACTCGCTTGGCTACAAGTTCCCCTACTGGGGATACTTCATCTCTGCTCACCAGTTCAGAAGGGGTGGAGTATCTCTCAGCTGGTTCAAGAGGTACACCAGGAGTTACTTCGCCAGGTTTGACATCACGAGTCAGGTGACTCCCATACACATGATAAAAACCGGCGTGATGTTTACGAGGTATGACCTTTACAGGCTCTCCCTTGCAGTTACAAATCCAGAGGTGGAGCCTCCTGCTCTGCCGATCAGGGATACGATTTCGGATGTTGATGAGTACCTGCATCATCCTGTTGAGGTTTCAGCTTACATCCAGGACAAAATGGAGTTCAAGGATCTGGTGGTAAATGCGGGTATCAGATTTGACTGGTACGATCCCAGATGGCAGGTCTGGGTGGACGATTCTGCACCCTCTCCCATGATATGGGATTCAACGAGAGGACCTTTCCCCGGATACAGAAAGGTTGACCCCAAGTACCAGATTTCACCGAGAATAGGAATTGCATTCCCCATTTCGGCCTCAGGTATATTCCACTTCTCCTATGGTCACTTCTTCCAGATCCCGCCCTATTACTATTTATACAGGAATTCTGACTTTGAATGGGCAAAATCAGGAAACAGGCTACTTACCAACAGGACGATCCTCGGTAACGCTGATCTGAAGCCACAGAGAACGGTTGCCTACGAGGTTGGCTTCAAACAGGCATTGAGTGAAAACTTTGGTCTTGAAGTTATCGGATACTACAAGGATGTAAGGGATCTTCTTGCCACGAAACTCGTTCCCACCTATGTTTCCGGTGATCACTACATGGTTTACACCAACAGGGATTATGCAAACATCAGGGGTATTTCGTTCTACCTGAAATTCAGAAACATTGGCATGTTTTCAGGGGAAATAGATTACACCTATCAGATAGCCGAAGGGTCAAACTCCAGACCGAGGGACCTGTTTGCGGACCTCAGACACGGATACGAGCCTCCCAAGTACATGGTTCCACTGGATTGGGACGAGAGGCACAAAATCAACTTTACTTTAACGATGTCTCAGCCCAATCAGTGGACGGTTTCACTTACCGGGACCTATGGAAGCGGTCTCCCCTACACTCCTACCGATACGACAGGTGAGGCACTCAGGGGCGGTGAGAATTCCGGCAGGAAGCCCCCAACATACAACTTCGACCTGAGTGCTGCAAGGTACATGAAGATAAGGAACATCAACTATACCTTCTCAATCAAGGTTTACAATCTGCTCGACACGAAGAACGAGGTACTCGTTTACACCGACACGGGAAGAGCCACATACACGCATCAGACAAGACCCACAGCTGATCCCGGTTATTACATCAGACCCTATTATTTCAGTCCACCAAGATTGGTAAAAATTGGAATTTCTGTGAACTTTTAAAAGGAGGAGATTATGAAGAGGCTTCTTTTTGCAATCGTGGTAACAGGATTCGTTTATGCAGGTGTACCCTATCAAAAGTATCTGCCTCCGAATGTAAAACTAACACCTGCACAGATCGGAAAAGGCGCCGATCTCAAAGGGCATGCAGATAGAAGATCTGGAATACACAACGGAAACAAGATCAGGTTGAAGTTTTTCAACACCACGGTCATAGGAGGCCCTGACAGGGTAAACCCCTGGCCAAGGCTCGAATGGCCTGCAGGATCAGGACACGAGTACATTTACGAGATGGGACCCCTATTCGGTGCCAGAGTTAAGGCTTACGATCCCAACAGGCAGGATAGTGTATGGATCAGTATCGTGGACGATCCCATACAGGACGGTGGTGACGAGGACTTTGAACCAGTTGGGGGGTACTTTAACCCTGAAAAGCAGAGTATAGCCTTTTCGGACAAGGATACTTTATGGCCAGATGTGTGGCCCACTTATGTGGGTATCCTGGGAGACACGCTGAGAAATCTTTCGGGAATCTGGCCAGGACAGTTCAACTTCATTCCCTGGCAGCACAACGGTACCCCCTATCCAGATTCGGTTTCAGAAATCATAGTAGCCGATCAGGAAAGTTACTTTGTCGCAAGGGATACTTCGAACACGGAGTTTATGCCCGGGAATCCCTATGGAAACCCGGAATACGATCCAGGAAATGGATTGAATGGGCTTGGCATTAAGGTCTCTGTTAGAGGTTATCAGTGGACGGCACAACCAGTTGAAGATGTGATCGTCTGGGTTTACGAGGTTACCAATGAGTCTGCCAAGGACATCGATTCCATGGTCATAGGTTACTATGTTGATGTCCGTATAGGTGGTCCCGGATCGGATTTTCAGGATGACATGTATGGATTTGATACGACTGCCAACATGGTGTTCTTCTACGATCAGGACGGATACGGTAGAGGTGCGGATGGAAGACCCTATAGATGTGGATGGCTCGGATTCAAGTTCCTCGAAAGCCCTGAAAATGCACGGGACGGTATTGACAACGATGGAGATGGATACATCGATGAGAGTCAGTACAACGGAATTGACGACGATGGTGACTGGGATGTCAATAAGGACGATGTTGGAAGAGACGGTATTGCTGGAACAGGTGATTATGGTGAAAATGACGGTATGCCCACTCTGGGAGAGCCCAATTTCGAAATCATGGACCCTGACGAGAAGGATCAGCTCGGCCTGACCGGAGTGAGGGATTTTGTTTACGGCGCTGGTGGTGTTTTCGCCGCTGCCGATTCAGCTATCATGGCCATGATGCAACCTGGTGTCTATCAGGTTGACCCGGGACCTGGAGACCTCGTTTTCGTTTTCTCCTCCGGTTACTTCCCTCTGAGAAAGGGAGAGACCCAGAGGTTCTCCATAGCCCTGGTTATGGGTGAGGATTCTGTTGACCTGTATAAAAACGCATTTAAGGCACAGGAGATATTCAACAGAAACTACCACTTCCCCAAGCCTCCAGAAAAGCCCCATGTTTGGGCAAGGACCGAAAGTGGAAAAGTTCATCTTTACTGGGACAACAGGGCAGAGCTCAATCCTGAGTTCGAAGGTTACGCGATCTTCAGAAGCGAGGACAGAGGAGTGACATGGGGAACCCCCATTACCGACGCATTTGGAAGGATCATTTACTGGAGACCCATTGCACAGTTCGATAAGATAGATTCCATTACAGGCCTTGCGCCGGTAGGAGTTGATGGAGCTTACTTCTACCTCGGGGATGACTCAGGCCTCAGGCATTCATGGACCGATTCGTCGGTAATCGACGGCAAACATTACTGGTATGCCGTAACTGCTTACACTCCGGGTAACGCCACACTTGAGATACCACCTCTCATCTCTTCCGTGTACCCGATAGAGTCCAATCCGAGCGTTGTTCATGTGATACCATCTGGAGATCCAATTGGGTTCATGCCGGCAGGTGTCTCAATTGATACCGCTACCTCCAACATTGTTGGCACAGGCGACATAGACTTTATGATAGTTAATCCCGAGGACATCGGTGACAACATTTATTACATCCTCTTTGATACCACAGGTGGAACTACCACATGGTCACTTTACAAAGAGCTTGATGGCGGTGATACTCTCCTCATCGCAAATAATCCAGAAGTTAACGGAGAAGACGACAATCCGATTATTGACGGCTTCAGGATCTCCATTACCAACGACGGGCTTGAGCCGGATACCAGTTACTGGATTTCTGGAAATACCAATTTCTGGGTTGAGGTTTCACTTGCACCCCACGGAGTAAGGTATCCTGCGGATTACGAGATAGAATTTGCCGACTCAGGTGTCGTTCTCGATTCAGTGTTCTACAACAGCATTTCGAGTAAAGCACCTGTCAATTTCCGTGTTTGGAAGATTCAGGGTAAACACAGGACCAGACAGGAAGTCGTATTCATGGATGGTGACCACGACGGAATAATCGCAAATACGACGGGTAGAGATGTTATCTACCCCGTGGAGACTGACTCACTCGGCAATATAACCCTCAGAACCTGGAAGTTTACCTTCAGAGGACCCTCTACGGGTGCCGTTCCTCCCAACTCTACCGGTAACATTTTATACCTCAAATTCCACAAACCCTTTGCCAACTACGATACCGTCTATGTGAGGACCAGGGCCGGAAGATCAAATGAAAAGGCCATTGTAGATAACCTTTCAAAAATTAAGGTCGTGCCCAATCCCTATGTTCTCGTGTCAGCCTACGAACTGAAGGATCCTGCCATCAGACGGGGTAGAGGTGCGAGAGAGATCCATTTCGTTAATCTTCCACCTGAGGCAACTATCAGAATTTATACCATCACGGGTGAGCTCGTTGATGTACTCTACCATGTACCGGGTGATCCTGAGTATGTATCTCCATCGGTTCAGAAGTGGAATCTTCTCAATAAGGACAGTCAGGAGGTCGCCTACGGAGTTTACATCTACCATGTAGAAGCTCGTGTCAACGGCAGGGTAATCGGTGAACATGTTGGTAAGTTTGCCATAATTAAGTAAGGAGGAGTGAAAAATGAGAAGACTTTTTATCCTTTTAATCCTCACAGGATTGGGCTTTGGCCAGACAGTGAGTAACACGGGAACAAAAGCTGCCCAGTTTTTGAAAATCGGGCCCGGTGCAAGACCCATAGGCATGGGTGAGGCCTTTGTTTCCGTTGCCACTGGTGCCCTCGCCACTTACTGGAACCCCGCCGGTCTGGCAGAGACCCCCTCCTACTCCTATTTCTTCACCAATTCAAAGTGGATAGCCGGTATTCAGTACAATTACCTTGCCTTTGCAGCTCCCATACCAAAAAGAGGAGTCGTGGGAGGCGCCCTGTCTTACATCGGGACAGATAACATGGAAGTTACCACCGAAAACAACCCGGAGGGTACGGGTGAATACTTCCGGTACTCGGGTATTGCGTTGACCCTGAGCTACGGAAAAATGTTCACGGATAAATTCTCCTTTGGATTCAACACAAAGTATGTTTACGAAAAGTTAAAACTTATGTCAGCCTCCGCAGTTGCCGTTGACATCGGATTGAAATACAGAACAGAGTTCCATAAGTTTACGATTGGCATGAACTTCCAGAACTTTGGAAGCAAGATGAGACTTGTTGGCGAGGATACGAGGTTCATTTACTATTCTGACCCCAACAGGGACCCGAATTCACAGCCCAATGTTATAGCTGATTTGAGGACAGAATCCTACGATCTTCCCATGAGATTCCTTGTTGGAGTCTCCATGGTCCCCTTTGAAACCAGAGACCTGAAACTCCTTGTTGCAGTCGATGCTGTTCATCCCAACGACAATACTGAATATGTAAACATAGGCGGGGAACTTTCCTTCAGGGATATGGCATTTGTCCGAATAGGACATTCTCATACATTTATGAGGGATGCTGAAGGTGGTTTAACCTTTGGTGGCGGAATAAAGTATCGCAAGCCCGGGTCACCACTTAACTTATCTGTAGATTTTTCCCTAACCGATTTCGGAAGGCTCGATAAAGTGAAGTTTATATCCGTGGGCCTGAGTTTTTAGAGCTTTACAGTTAGGGTTTCGAGAAATATAATAAAAATTAAAAAAGGAGGTATAAGTATGAGGAAGTTACTGGGAGTAGTTGTATCCCTGATCCTTGCAGGGTCACTCGTGGCAGGTGATGGAGATAATGTTTATCAGCTGGTAGCAGAAGACCCTCCGAATGACGCCCTTTTCGCTGATAGCGTTTACAACGAATATCAGAGAGCCATGATCGTTGGTAGTGACCTTGACCAGGATGGACTTAAAGAGATCATCATTACCGATTATCGTACTGTTGACGACGCCCATCACGGTAGAGTGATCGTTTACGAGGTCACAGGAGACAATACACTTGCTCAGGTCTGGGAGTTCGATGTCCCATCCAATGGATACTATTCCAATGTGAGATCCGTTCAGGTTGGAGACCTTGACGGTAACGGCAAGGGTGAGATCATCCTTGGAGTCACAGGTGGATCAGGTGATACCCTTTCTACCCATGTGGGTGTCTGGGTTTTTGAGTGGGACGGAGTTGCAGGGAGCAACAATTACAATCTCGTTGCTCAGATAACCGACTTTGCTACCTATGTGGACACTTCAGGACAGGTCATATATCCCGACAGGTACAGAAGTGAAGATATAGCCGTTGGCGATTTTGACGGTGATGGAAAGGATGAAGTCCTCTGGGTAAATAACGGAGGCACCCCATTTGACAACGCGTACATCTTCTCCGTTGACGGCGAGTTCAGCACGGGATTCTACACAACCGTCGTGGAGACGGTCTTCAAACGCACGGAACTCGGCTTCGGTGGAAGCACCGTCTCAGGTCTCGGTCCCTTCGACATGGACAACGATGGCAATCCGGAAGGCGTTATCACGATCTGGAACAATGTGGGAATCCAGGTCTTCGAGGCAGATGGACCGGATCATTATGTTCTGAAATACCATGGAGAGGGCTTTGATCCACAGGACAGGTATCCCTACGGGAAAGGTTTCGGCGTGTATGACCTCAACGGCGACGGTAAGGCCGAGCTCGTTTATGGAGCTCTAATCAGGGGAAGGATCCACATCTGGGAGATTGCAGGTAACGATGTTGATACATTCAACCACTACATGCCTGAATGGACCTATGTGGATACCACCGGTGACACACTCGCCCTGTTCAGGATCTACGGCTTGAAAGCCGGTGATCCCGATCACGGCCCCGGTTCTGACAACGGAGACATCGTATTCTCTGATCTGGATAAGAATATCTACGATCTTGAGTACACAGGTGGAGATTTCGGTGATACGGCAAGCTATGCCCTTTACAATGTCTTTAGCGATTTCCCCTCTGACACTTTCATTTACACATACACGGATACATCAGGTGCAACAGTGGAAGATACAGTTGTATGTAACTTCTATCCCGGTCCCACATTCGCACTTGGTAACGATCTTGACGGAGATGGGGCAAAGGAGATACTCTTTGGCACCTATGTTGCTCACAGACCTCCTGACACATTCACAATTCAGACGGGATTCCTGAAGGTTCTGGAATTCTCAGGAGTTGGAGTTTCAGAGGACTGGAAGATTGTGGGCAGGCCCGAGGTGAAACTCTTCCAGAACATGCCCAACCCGTTCAACGGCCACACAGCCATCAAGTTCTCCGTCAGGAGACCTGCTGACCTTGAGCTCGCCGTTTATGACCTATCCGGAAGAAAGGTCAGGGTTCTTGCAAACGGAAGGTACGAGGCAGGTACCTACACAGTTGAGTGGAACGGAAGGTCTGAGACAGGTGCACTCTTACCTGCAGGAGTTTACATTTACACGGTGAAGGTGAACGGTCATACTGCGGCGACGAAGAAACTTGTGATAGCGAGGTAATTTTTTTTGGGCGGGGCGCGAAAGCGCCCCGCCCCCTACTTCCCTATACAAAACTCCTCAAAAATCCTCTCAAGCACCCTCTCTGGTATGTCCCCGATCCCGAGGATCTCGTCCAGCCTGAATATGGCCTCCCTTATGTGAAAGGATACTATGTCAAGAGGATAACCCTCTTTCTGTACCTTCAAAGCCTCCTCAAGGTCTGACTTCGCACTCAGGAGTAAACCCTTCTCCCTTTCAGTGACATTCAGTTCCCCGGAAAAGGAAAAGTTTTCTTCAAGAATACCCGTTATCCTGTCAAGAAGCCTGTCGATTCCCTCACCTGTGAGGGATGATACCTGACAAACAGGATTTTCTCCTGCAACTTCTCTGAGTTTTGCCTTATCTGCTTTGAGGCCCCTGTCAATTTTATTTATTACCAGCACTTTAAGAGGGACCTCAATTCTCCTGAAAAATTCCACATCAGCGGGATCGATCTGCTCAGAGCCGTCTATTACGAATAACACGATATCTGCATTCCTGAGCGATTCCTTTGCAAGGTTTATACCGATCATCTCAACCTTTTCATTCGTTTCCCGGAGTCCTGCCGTATCCATCAGCTTTACAGGAAAGCCACCAAGGAGCAGATGCTCGGATATAACATCCCGTGTCGTCCCCGGTATTTCTGTTACGATCGCCCTTTCTTCGTTTAAAATCCTGTTAAAAAGTGTTGATTTCCCCACATTGGGCCTGCCGGCGATGACGATCCTGATGCCATCAAATAGTTTCTGAACCCTGTCGCCCTTTTCGATCAGGATATCTATTGTCTGTATGACTTTTTCGATGCCATCTCTGAGAATAGAGTTATCAAGTGGAGGAACATCCTCTTCAAAGTCAACCCTGGCCTCCACCTCTTTGAGGAGGTCAAGAAGCTGATTTTTCAATGTGTCAAATCGGGAAGAGAGTTCTCCATCCAACCTTTTCCTTGCAACTTTGAGGGCCTTCCGCGAGGTTGCTTCAATGACCTCTTTAACACCAACTGCCTGCACGAGGTCTATTTTACCGTTAAGAAAGGCTCTCTCGGTGAACTCCCCGGGTTGTGCAGGTCTTGCACCGTTTTTTAAAAGTATCTCTAAAATCAGCCCAGGGATGATAAGTCCCCCGTGGGAGCTGATCTCCACAACATCCTCACCTGTATAACTTGAGGGGGCCCTCATGACCGTCACGAGGACATCGTCTATGATCTCACCTGTCTCGGGATCCACGATTTTTCCATAGACTACCCGGTGAGATTCGAGCCTTTTCAGTTCCCTTTTGCCTCTGAAAACCCTGTCAACGATCTCAACGGCCCTATCACCGGAGATGCGTATAACTGCTATGCCACCAATTCCTCGAGGTGTGGAAATTGCCGCAATGGTATCCATAGGTGTGAAAAATACTATCTCTCAGTCCTCATTTCAACCGGGACGGTTATTTACCTGAAATCGAATGTAAATCCCCTGTTAAAAACCTCAAGGCAGGCGTTGACCACATCAGGATCGTAGAGTATCCCTGAGTTACTCTTAATCTCATCGAGGGCGACATCAGTACCAAGAGCAGGTCTGTAGGGCCTGTGTGAACTTATGGCTTCCACGACATCTGCAACTGCAAGGATCTTCGCCTCGATCATTATCTTATCTCCCTTAAGTCCGTTTGGGTATCCAGAGCCGTTGATTCTCTCGTGGTGCTGTAAGACTATCTTTGCAATTGGCCACGGGAAATCCACATTTTTCAGTATCTCAAAGCCCACCACGGGATGTTGTTTTACAAGCATGTACTCGACTTCCGTAAGCGAGGTTGGTTTGGTTAAAATGTCTGATGGAATTGCAATTTTTCCGATGTCGTGGAGGAGACCTGCAACCTTTATCGCCCTTACCCTGTCCTCAAGATCCATTTCACCTGCTATTTCCATGGCAAGCTTTGTTACCCTTCTCTGATGACCGGCGGTATAGGGATCACGAACCTCGACCGTTGTGCTCAAAGCCATAACGGTGGAATCAAAAAGCTTTTCCATCCTCCTCAGGCTCTCTCTGAGAGAGGTCTCGAGGCTCTTGAGCTCGGTTATGTCCTGTATGCTCCCCTCAATATAAATCTGACCATTCTGATCTTCTCTGATCCTCGCTGTGTCTCTTATCCACACGATGGAACCATCCTTCCGCTTAAGTCTCAGTTCACGCTCCACATGCTTGCTGGTGAATAACTCTCTGAGCCAGTCATCCCTCTCTTCCGGATCAACATACAGATCCCTTACATTTTTGCTCTTCAGCTCTTCAACAGAGTAGCCAAGAATCTCGCTCGATCTCGGGTTAAAGTTGACTATCTTTCCTTCAGGTGTCGTTGTGTACAGGCCCACAGGTACATTTTGAAATAAAGATCTGAAACGGGACTCCGATTTTTCGAGCTCAAGGTAAGCCTTTTTAAGATCCGTAATCTCCCTGACAACGAGTACCACACCCTTTAATCTGTTTTCGCCTGTAACAGGTGCCTGTTTTATGTGAAAGGATCTCACTCCAGCCTTGAAAGAGAAGTCGAGCTCATATTCTGCCACCTTACCTTCCTGATTCTTGCGAAGCGCCTCAAGGTACTTCTTTGACAAGTTTTCCGGAAGTATCTCCTCTATCTTTTTACCTATCAGTACCTCCGGATCAAAATCTGAGATGTCCTCAGGATTGTTGGAAAAAACGATCTCTCCCATTTCGTTAACGAGAAAAACATAATCTCCCACGGAGTTGAGAAAAACCCTGAGAAGAGACTCCGTTTCTTTAAATTTTTCTTCACCCTCGTTTTCTACAAGATAACCTGTTAATGTATAACCTCCGTTTTTTCTCTTCTTTTTGGTGAAAATACGGACATAGAAGGGTTTTCCACTTTTCTTTATCGCTTTCACGGTGCAGGTCCCGAACCCCTGTTTAATGGAATCCAGAACCTCCCTCCTGGAGTCCGGGTGTATGAGACTTGAAAATTCCACTTTTTCGATAAGCTCTTCTTCTCTGTAACCAAACAGTTTCAGGAAGGAAGAGTTTACATAGGTGAATTTTCCGTCCTCTATTCTGAAGACCCCGAGGTCTGTTTTTTCTGCAAGGCAAATAAGCGATTTGCCAAGGGTTTCATGGTCGTAACTCACAGCTTTTTCTCCCGGGAATAATCCCTAAATTTACTCTCCCGGAAATCCCATAACATGATCTTTCGGGGATAACTTAATGATACGCTTTATTGAGTTAAACGGCAATGGCATGGAAATATCACCTCAAAAGTTGACAAAATTAATCAGTTATTTGAAATATTCGCAAATTGACATTTAATCTGGATCTGTTTATAATTTCATTCAGGTGATGATATTTCAAATCAGGTGATATTTTTAAAAGGAGGTTAGATATGCATAGAGGGTATAAGCTCCTTGTGTACAGTATTCTGGCCTTTTTTGCCTTTTCGTCGGCCCTGAATGCTGTACCGTCGAAGTGTGAGACCTGCCACAAGAAGATAACTCCGGGTATTGTTGAAGATTTCAACAGGAGTAAGATGGCAGAGTCTCTGACATGTGCAGACTGCCACGGTGAGAAGCACACCACCATGACTGATTATAAAGAGGCAGAGCTTCCCACGATCACCACATGCAAAAAGTGCCATGAAGAGCAGGTTGAGCAGTACATGTCAGGTAAGCATGCCCTTGGCCTTTTACCTGTAACATCACTCCCTCATTTCTCCCATGTACAGCCCACTGCCTTTATAGCAGGTCAGAAAGGGTGTAACGGTTGTCATAACCTCGGCATTACGGATGAACATGTCAGGCAGTCGGAATACAGGAAGTATTACAAGTACGGCATGGACTGTCAGAACTGTCACACGAGGCATGCATTTTCGGTAAAGGAGGCAAAGAGGCCGGAGGCGTGTAACAGCTGTCATACAGGATTTGACCACGCTCAGTGGGAAATGTGGTATCATTCCAAACACGGTGCCGCCTACATGACTGATCCTGAGGCCCACAGAGGGCCTACATGCCAGGACTGTCACATGGAAAATGGAAATCACAGGGTTATGACATCCTGGGGGTTCCTTGCACTGAGACTTCCAGAGGAAGACAAAGAGTGGCTCGGTTACAGGTTAACCATCCTCAAGGCCCTTGGGGTGCTTGACGACAAGGGGAATCCCACACCGAGGCTCGAGCTTGTGAAGAAGGCGAATATGGCGAGACTCACGAAAGAGGAGTGGGTAAAAGAGAGGGAGAGAATGGTTAAAGTCTGTAAAAAGTGCCACTCAGAGACATTTGCAAGGCAGAACCTGGCCAATGCCGACAGTATGATCAAAGCGGCGGACAAGATCTTTGCTGCGGCTATTGAAACCGTTGCCGCCCTCTACAGAGATGGGATTATTGAGAAGAAAACCAATTCAGCCACATGGCCTTATCCGGATCTCCTTCAGTTTTACGAGGTGAAGACCCCCATAGAGCAGATAGTTTACATGATGTTTATGGATTACAGGATGAAGACCTATCAGGCGGCATTTCATCTGATGCCGGATTATACGACATGGTACGGGTATGCTGAGTTGAAGAAGGCGATGGTGGAGGTCAACCACCTTGCCAGGCAGATGAGAGAGGAGAGGAAAAAGTAAGTGATTTGTGGGCGCGCCGCGAAGCGGCGCGCCCACTCCCCACCACCTGAAAACCCAAATCCCGATAATATCGAGAGATTTTAGAAACGATGATCCCCCTTCTTACGAAGGGGGAACTAAAGGGGGATACCTACCGCTTGAATTTCAATCCCCCTGCATCCCCCATCACCAGGGGGATTTTGGGAGAGGAAGGATCCGTCCTCCTCAATGGGGGACTTTGAGAATCCCCCTTAATCCTCCTTCTCCAAGGGGGATTTTAGGAGAGTATGATCCCCCATCACCAGGGGGATTTTGAGAGAGGAGGAATTCCCTCTTCACCAAGGGGATTTTGGGAGAGGAAGGATCCGTCCTCCTCAATGGGGGACTTTGAGAATCCCCCTTAATCCCCCTTTTCCAAAGGGGGATTTTAGAAACCCCGATCCCCCTTCGTAAGAAGGGGGAACTAAAGGGGGATGTTTACCGAATTTCAATCCCCCTGCATCCCCTTCACCAAGGGGGATTTTAGGAGAGTATGATCCCCCATCACCAGGGGGGATTTTGGGAGAGGAGGAATTCCCTCTTCACCAGGGGGATTTTGGGAGAGGAAGGATCCGTCCTCCTCAATGGGGGACTTTGAGAATCCCCCTTAATCCTCCTTCTCCAAGGGGGATTTTGGAAACCCCGATCC
>Ga0256833_1001815_pt1 | contig 15368 bp, 3 predicted proteins | sample 356284metaG_FD_190535 | JGI IMG/M metagenome (GOLD analysis project Ga0256833, IMG submission 190535) | Hydrothermal vent microbial communities from Mid Atlantic Ridge, Atlantic Ocean - 356-284 | ecosystem: Environmental > Aquatic > Marine > Hydrothermal vents | place: Atlantic Ocean: Mid...
CATCCTCATCCGTTAATGCGTCCGTATCTCCGGGTGAACCCGTTCCATCTCCATCAACTGCATCATCACTTGGACTATCTGCTTTTCCGCCCGCATCATTGTTTGGATCATCATCCAATGTACTATCAGCATCTTTATTACTCATATCATTTCCATTCGAATCTTCTGCGCCACTTATTTCTGCCCTATTAGTCCAACCATTTTGAGAATCATCTGCTTCTTTAACCATTAAAACAATCGTTAATATTGTACTTTCCTGAGCATTTAAAGTGTTAATTATTGTTATAGGTTCATTTACTTGCGCCTGTGTCCACGAATTATTCAATGCAGGATCATACATAAATCCTTGTGGCACATAATCCGTTATCTTAATATTTTTAGCATCAACATTACCTTGATTATATATTGTAAATTCAAAAGTAACTTGGTCACCATATTTATAAGGACCAACACTAGTTTCAGTTTTAATCAATGCTAGATCAAATACGGGAACATTTGCAGGATCATGGTCATCCTCATCTGTACCATCCGGCACATAATGTCCGTCTATATTATCATCATCTGCATCTCCGGGTTTTACATCTCTTTCGTGCGAACTATTTGAACCAGGTGTACTATCAATATCCCAATTAGTTGCATCATTTCCATTTTCATCTTCAGCAGAAATTATCTCTGCATAATTATTCCAATCTTCTACTTGATTAACTTGTTTTAACTTCAAAACAAGATTTACAGAGTAACTATCACCAGGATTTATCTCTTGTGAAATAGTTGTACTAACTGTTGGATTAGTCCCAATCCAATCAGGGTTATCTCCGGCTACAAATTCATACCCACTTGGAATATAATCTGAAATTACAACATTTTTTGCAACAACATCACCTTGATTAAACACTTCTATAGTGAAGGTCACATTGCTATTATATTTGTATGGAGGTGTTGAAGTTAAGGTTTTCCTTAATGCTAAATCAAACCCTTTTATCTCAACCAAATAATCTTCTACTTCTCCGTCCGGAGCAGTTCCAACAGGACTATCAACAGATGCCATATCGGTACTAATTCTAAACCTTACTCCAACAGGTGTTCCACTTAAAGCATCAGCAGGTACGATTCCACTAAAATTAACTACCCCATTAGTTCCCGTCGGAACGGTAGCACTTGATGTTTCATTCACATCATCAAAATCCCCATCTCCATTAAAATCAATAAACATTACCAATTTCGCATCATTACCTGTATTATTATATGCAGTAACAGGAATGGTATATGACTGCCCTATAATCATGTCAGGAAACACTACACCATCCTCATCGTCACCATCTCCCAATGCGTCAACACTGGGCTGTCCATCATCCTCATAATCAACGGAACTTCCTAAATATACCTCCTCACCTAATAAGTGATTAGGACCGTTATTAGCCGCTAAAGTCTCATAATTTCCACTACTTGTACCCACACCTAAATCAGGTAAATCTCCCCAATCATAATTTTTCGGTGCTAAAGGAACATAAGCTACATCGTGATCATCTTCATCACCACCTGAGAATGAGTCTCCTGAAATATCATCATCTGCAAAGAAATTATCATTACTTTGAACAGCATCGGGGTTTGAATCAACATCTTGTGGGATGGTTTCATTTCCAAATTCTTCTGCATGTGAAATTTCCGCCCAATTCTCAAACATATTTCCTGATGCGGGATAATGATCTATATTAAACGAAATAGGGATTACCAACGAATCACCCGGCGCTAATCCACCATCAGGAATATCACCATTAGCAACAGAAAGCATTTTTGTTGCTTTCGTAGTATAATCTGTCCAACTTGCATCTGTTAATAACAAACCATCGGGCACATAATCCACAACAGTAATATTATCAGCATAATTTGCTCCTTGATTATAAACTATTACATTAAAATTAACATCCATTCCATCCTCAAACTCTGCCACTTGTCCGGGAGTTAATTTTTTCCTCAATGCTAAATCAAATAGACATAACGAGATACCAACTTTCAATGGTTCTTGAGCTGACACTTGATCTGCATTTCTCGCAAATGAATTCCAAGCAATAGGTCCAGAGATAGGGAATGTCCCCTGTGGAGCCAACATTTTTACATTAAAAACTAATGAATCTCCACCTTCAAGAGGATTATCTAAAGTAATTTTAATAGCTTTTACAGTTGATAAATCTCCCGGGGCTGTTTCTGTCCAATCATCAACACAACTTGGTGTTGGATTAACAGGATCCATCTCATCTCTACAAGGATCCGTTGACTGGCTATAGAAAACATGAGTATTTGGTTTTGGAGCTATTTCCTCTACAAGATAAGGCTCCCACCCTGTTTCTCTTTCCGTATTATTTAGTTTTACCCCTACATCACCAATGTAAGGAAATATATCAACGATAGATGCATTTGTCAAAGTGACATTACCTGGATTAGCAATTTTTAATTTCCAAATTACTGAATCTCCAGGATAAGTACTTGGCACACTTGAATTATCATGCCAAGACAAATCTCCACACCGACCTCTAACATATTTTTTAGCACCATAACTAGTAACCGTAGTAATAGAAATATTTCCTGACGATGCCGAACATAAATCTTCATCTGTTACTCCATCTCCATCCAAATCCTCTCCATCACTATAAGAACTAGAGGCACAATCATAAAATCTATCATTGGTTGATGCAATAAATTTATTGTCAATAGTTCCCCCTGCTCCAGGTTTCAAATATGTTTTAAACTTAAATGAAACTTCAGAGTTAATTGGAAATTCTCCTGTATATATCCATTTGATTAATGTTCTACCTGTACCATTATAATTGTGGGTAATATCAAATATTGGATTAGTACCATCTGCACTAAAAGGTAATCCTGTTGTGTTATCAACTAATTCCATACTACCATCCACATATTCCAACTCAATAGGTAGTAAATCCATACCTACTGGATTTGGCAATGTACTATTTGCTTGAATAGTATTTCCAAGTTTTGTTACAAAAACAAGAGTATCAGTAGCCATTCCTAATTCTACAATATCCGTTCCTGTTGGAGCGAATGGTCCATCTGTTAAAAGATCTTTTTCAGGATTTGGCACAGCTGTGGAATCAGCTACAACAAATGAAGAACTTTTACAACACATCGCATCTACTCCGGTAATTGTATTTGAGGGATTTCCTGTTTCACCAAAATAATTATTAATATCTGATGTTGTACTTTCTCCACAATCAACTTCATCACAAATAAACTCTTGGTTTTCAGATGTCATACATATTGTATTTGTAACTGTTCCTCCTATTGGAGCATCTTGATTAATAGTTACGTTAAAATCAATTTTCACATTATCCTCAGGAGCAAAATTACCTGTAAAATACCATCTCAGCAAAGTTCTTCCTGTACCATTAAAATTATCAATCTTTTCAAATACAGGATTATTTCCTGTATTATCTAAAACTAATGATGTATTATTTTCTACTATTAACCAACTTCCATCGTTATAAGTTACTTCAGCTGGTAATAAATCCGAGGAAATTGGATTTACAACATCTGCAAATGATTGTGCACTTGTAATGTCATCATCTGTACCATCCGTACCGTCATTTTCTACTATAACATGATATTTTAATCTTGCGTTCCTAAAAAATGGATTCCCCTCAGTTGCATCTCCAGCTGGAGGATCAACATAATCAATTGTTTGATATTTACTAGGATCTAACCTTATACCTTCATCTGTCACGCACATATTGTCTTCTCCCAATAATGGCCCAAGTTGAGATCCATCAATCGGATTTGTTGCATTTAGTGTAGCATTATTAGTATAAGAATCAAAATCAGTATTTGTTCCGTCATTAGCTAATGGGAATGATGGAGTCACAACAACATCCAATATAATCCCGAACCCTTTGGGAACGGTACCAAAATCCCATTTTATTTTACTTATATAATCAGCAGAACCTAACCCCGGTACAGAGCTTACATCAAAACTCTGAGATGATGAAGTAGTCACTCCGGATTGCCACAATGTATATGAGCCGGAATTATTAAGTTCTACGTACAAATCATAGCTTTCAGTGGTTGCTGCCCAAACATTTGATTTTACTCTTGTCAAATCAAATTGAGGAGGTAAATCATCTATGATAACAAAATTATCCACCTTAATTGTACTATTATTATTTGCATGAATTTCAAACTTGTTGGTCTGATTTATAGGTAATATATGCCAATCTTGAGCCTCTTTTGTGAACCCCAATTCAAAATGAGGTGGTTTTAATGGATCGTCAACACTTCCCTGTTTTTGAACTGGATTGCCATCAATATCAGTTGCGTCAAGTGTTGCTTCATTGAATTTTGGTATTTCTGTATCTAATCCCGTGTCATTTGCCGGATCATCAGCAGGATACTTAACTACAACTTCCATTATAGTACATCCACTATCTACATCTAAATCTCCTAGATTCCATGTAACTGTCCCAGGCGAACCTCCATCATGAACGCCACCATTAGTAGCACTTATGAACTCAGCGCCTGCAGGAAGCGGATCTGTCACAACTGCATTAGTAAGATTCAAATTACCATAAGGTGATTCAGAACAAACTTTTATTTCATACGTCACTGGTTCGTCATGGAATATTTCTCCACTTGTAACACTCTTTATTACTTGCCATTTAACTTCAGCCTCAACGTCAGTCGTCGCCTGATCACATTCTCCTCCTTGAACACAAGCTTGATTTTCCAAAGAAGCGCCATCTGAAACAACCCCTCCAAAAATAACTGTATTAATTGATACATTGGAGCTAAATCCAGCAGGCAGGCCCCCTTCAGGTAAAGTAGTAAAATCCCATGTAATCGTGTGATTATTTTCATCTACAACCCCACTAATAGGTATTGTTCCTCCTGAACTATTCACAAAAACTACACCTGGATCTATATCAGTTAATTCAGGCGGATAAGTATCGACGATTACAGTTCCGACACAATCACTTGTCAAGCTAGAACAACCAAAGTCAATAGTATATGCCAGTTCTCTACCGGATTCCGTTACTGTTTGATCAACAACTTTAGTTAAAGTTACTAATTGATCTGTCACAGCTATAGCCTGACTCACAACCTTTCCATCTCTAAGACCTATTTCACGCGATTTTTGTAAATTAATACTATAAAACAATCCCAAATTATGGGTCTCTCCATTTTTACCAATTTGAACCTCCTGCTTTGTAAAAACATTTAAATCTCTTCTGTCTAAAACCTTATTCAAATCACCAATTCTTTTGGCAGTAGGAGTACTTGGCAAGTTGTATTGTAACAGTACTGAAGTTTGAAATGGTTTTGTTTCATAATAACCATTCTTGTCAGTCTTTAACCTCAATATAATATTCCCTTTATCAGCTAACGAAGTACCATTGTAAATAAGAATCTCAACATCTCGAACTCCGGATTCGCTTTTCTGCTGAATACCATCTCCGTTTAGATCCTTAAAAATCGTACCGGTAATCTGAGCATTAATACTTGACGATATCAGTAGTATTAAAAAAAGGACAACATTAACTTTCAATAAATTGTAAAAATAATTCTTTTTCATTAGATTCAATTTTGTATTTTAAATATATATTTGTTATGTATAATTCATATATAACCTCTCAAGAAAATAGCTTAATTTACGTGAAATAGGTGATTTCCTATAAATAGGTTTAGTATAAAATTAAAGCATCAGGTAAGGACAATGTTACATGTTGATTTAGCATTATATTTAACTAAAACTTTCCGGTATAAATGATGCCGAAACTTCTGCATTAAATAATAGTTATCTATTACTTTTATTTTGAGAAAAGTGTATTTTGTCTCCATATTTCTTCTAAGATATTTTGATTTATCACTAAAAGAGATATCGAAGATAATACCAACACATGCGAATGTGAATACTCGCAAAAAACCAATTCTGGGGGGGGAAATTGTTTTCATCTTTAAATTAATTTTAAAAACACATCTATCTAAATATAACTGACTACACTATAGAAGATGTTAAATAATTATCAAGTTTCATCTTAATTAAATATATATTGTCAAAACAAGAGACAAAATAAATGACTTCAAACATTATGACACTTTTTTTTTAATACACCACTATGTTTTATCTGCTTTTTTTATCATTTCTAAATAATATTTTTTTTATAATAAGTATATTATTACTTTTTAGCCTAATACGAATTAGTATTATTTATGTATTATTATCATTATCCAATATAAACTCGATAAGGGTAAATATTATGATAAGAATTTACAGGTTGGTATCTCTCACCGAGCTATATCAAAAATAGCTCATTAGAGACAATATAAACGCAAAGATAAAAACAAAAAACATATTAAACAAATTTTTAATATGTTTTTTTATTTCTTTAACACAAATTTACTAGTAAATGATTCCTTTTCGGTAATGATTTTGACAATATATATGCCGGCATCTTTCCCTGTCAAATCAAGATGAATAAAATTTGTTTTAAGATTAATAGGAATATTCTTTTTCTTTGCAATACTTCCTGTACAATTATATATTTCGATAGTCAGAACACCATCAATCCAATTAGTAAATTTTAAATTCACAAAGTTTTTTGCTGGATTAGGATATAATATATAGTCATTGGATCTACCATTTAACTTTAATGATATTATTTTTGAATATTTCATTATTCTATTTATATCCATAATCATTATTCTATAATAAACCACACCAAAGTTTTTTTTATTTTCAGTATCTACATATTTATATTCAAATTTACTATCAGAAAATGTTATACTTGCCAGATTATCCCATTTTTTCAAATCATAAGACCGTTGAACATACATATAGGATTGCTCTGATAAAGATTCAACTGATAACTTCCAAAATAAAATTACATTTTTCTTATCAATAAAACCCTTAAAAGAAATAAAATCATCTATTGCCAAAGAATGTTGATTCTCGTAAATACCAATATCAGCAGATGATCCATAGGGAATTGGATTACCTTCAAAGTCTTCTGTAGCCAGAGGTGTGATTCCACTATCAATACAAGGAGAATTATCTTGAATATGATAGTCATTATTTTGTTCATCAATAAATAGTGGATTTCCTGATATATTATCTAGAATTTCATAACTATGAGTTCCATTTTGATTATTAAAACCATCGATATCCATTACAGACCCATAAAAATAAACTGTTTGTGTTGTATTGGCAGAATATACAAGATTATTTAAAAAGTGATTACCATCATTAGTATAGGTGTTAAAATCTGTTTCAACACTTATACCGTAATCATTGTAATCCGATCCACAGTTATATATGGTATTATTTCTGATTGTATTGTCAGTAACATCCCCATCACTATTGTTTCCCGAAATAAATATTCCGGCTGCTTCACAATCTATCATAAGATTATTTTCGATAATATTACCATAAACTTTGGAATAATATCCTTGCAAAGAAATAGCGTGACCTACTTTCCATGATTTTAAAGGAGAATTAATAGTATGCTTAAAAATATTATGATGTATATGGTTATTGTGTCCATTAAATTGACTTTGCACAGAAGTAAATTCAATAGTATTATCAAAAATCTCATTATCATAACAATAGCCATCAATTGCAATTCTACCTCCATATGCCAAATCAGGGGAAGTTATAGTATTGTGGTGTATTTTATTGTTTTTCAGTTCCTGCCCTTCTACCGGTTGTTCATTAAGTATGGGGGAAAAAATATTTATATTTGCGTGGCAATAATTTTTTATCAAACTGTTTTTCAACGTGCAATTCTGCGTTTTTCTTCTAAACAGTACTCCCTCGCGAGGACCTCTATTGCTTTTCCCGCTTTGTGTACCTGCTCCTGAATAATCAAAAGTATAATGAGTATCAATTATACAGCTATCTATGTTGATATATTCGTTTTTTTGATAGTCATTTCCGTTGGGCTTATAACATGTTATTTCTATACCGTAATTTGCATAATTCCCAACAGTCAAATTCTTCAAATTAATATATGAGCAAGAATACAATGTAATACAAGCTAAACTCGCTCCTACAAATTCCAATTGATTAATATCTATGTAGTGCTTATCAAAAAATTCTAAGGCATAAGCATGTTCCGGGAAAGTAAAAAGGTGACTGTTCGGATCATCAGTTGAATACAAATATAATTTCTCCTGAGAGTCATTAGAGTCTTTTTTGCCCCAATACCATTCTACTAAATCAGGAATATTTGTTCCAAGTTCATCAAAATATCCAACAGCTGCATCCATTATTTCAACATCATCTTTCAATAATCTTTTAGGATTATCATTAAGAGAAGAGCAATACCAAATATTACCGGTATCGTGAGTCCATACCAAACTATATTCTTTCATAATATTTATTTGTGGTTTGCTGCCGGTTCCGTATGTTCCGAAATAGATAGGACTACCCGGACTACCTGAAGAAGAGAACAATAGTCTTTCATGCCATACCTCTCCTCTTTTCAATAAAATAGAATCTCCCGGCTGAAAACTATAATTTTCCAATTTGAACAGAGATTTCCAGGCATCACCTTCAGATAAGCCTGAATTAGAATCATCACCATTAGTATTATCCACATAATATGTCGTGGAATATAATAATGTTTTAACAAATAGCAAAATTATTAAAATACAGAACTTCATTTTTAATTATTTTTCTTTACTTGAACATTTAAACAATCAGGTGTCGGACATTCCGAACACTCATCCACAGGACCAACCGTGTATTCGATAAAACATGATGAATCACTGACATCCTCTACTCTAACAGTATATGTATCGATACCGTCAGCAGCTAACATAGGATTATTTCCTCCTTGTCCATCTCCTGTAATATTTACTGCTGTACCACTTGGTGTACTTGCGCTGGTATATGTTCCTATTTTTACTACATAATTACCTGTACCGTCCGTTACCGTCCCTGTCACAGTTAAATTGAAATAATCATCATTTTCATTTGGTAATGTGCCATTGTCATTACAATCAGTATCTATTGTTGCTTCAATTTGACAATTACTACAACTATTTTGTTGCACTATTGTGGTTATTGTACAATTAGGATCTGTAATATCTGTTATGGTTATTGCATAAGTAGTTCCATTTGCACTGCCATTTTGCAATTGAAAATTTGTTGCATTACCATAATTACCGCTTGTAGGAGTTATAGTACCTCCATTATCAACACTAACTGTATAACTTGTCCCGATATTTGAACCCGTTGGATTTAGACTAAATGATATGAAATCGTCATCTGAAATTCCACCTGTGTTATTTTTATTACATATTTCGTTCATTAATCCGGCATCAGTCATCATACAACAAGGATCTATTGCGCCTGAACTTATATCATCACCTGAACAAATACACTGTTCAGAACCTAAAAATGAATTAGATGAAACTCTAATGAACATTCCGGCAGATAAATCACATAATCCATCTGAAAAATCACCTGTTACCGTAACAGAGTTACCGGCAGAAACAGCCCCTGTTATTGTTTTGGTTTCAATATATGTTCCTGCTCCACCCGTTCCATTGCTGCAATAGACATCAACCAGCAATAACTCCCCTGCATCTAAACCTACGCTATCAATCTTAACATCCACACTATAGTCAATTTTTCCCGACAAACACTCTGCAATTAAATTGCTTAATGAAACTTCCATCTTCCTAAATTTACTCTCGCCGGATTTTTGTCCTGTAATCACAGTTAAACCAGGACATGTGCCACCCGGTTCTGAAACACAAGACACAGCTCCAACACTAGAGATAGCCTGAACATCAACAATCTTCATTTCACAACCTGAATTTGCATCTGCTTGGACATCTATAGAAAATCCTGTAGTTACAGCTCCTGTACTCAAATCTATGGGATCCGGAAAATTTAACTCAATGGTAGTAACACCTGTTACACTAATCGAACTTGATCCAAATGTCAAACAATGAGCACCTGCTGTACAATTGAATGACCCGATTACATAACTCATTCCTGCAGGTAATGTTATAATTACTTTGTCAGAAGCTAGAGTTGTGCTGGTATTCAACCCTGTAAAAGTCATATCCACAGTCATGGTTTGAGAAGAACATCCATCAATAATATCCGGTAAAGTAATTACAATAGCAGTAGCATAAGGATCGGACACTCCTTCTACTGTCAAATCCGCTGTTTTTGCACGTATACCATTTCCTATGGCCGGATCTCCACAAGGACGATCACCAAATACTTGGAAAATATAATTATCACCTGACACAAAGTTACAACTCGTAGAAAAACTGAAATGGACTACAGCAGATCTATCTTCAGGAGTCAATGCATCAACAGTTCCCGGTAATCCTTCCGTAGTAATTACACTGTGGTCTTCCAGAGTAATTCTATAAATATTGCCTGTAATTACAGGAGAAACTATTTCTATATTGCCGGAATTTTTAGGGTATTCAACCGTAATATCACCTGCTATGGAAGAACCCAAGGGAACAATAATATCCAATACCGGATTATCTAAATACGCAGATTGAGCACTACTTACTTCTACGCTTATATCTTGATTCTCACATAAGGTTATCGGTGGTGTTGGTTCTGACAAAATATTCAATTGAACTTCTGAAAGCAAAGGAATTCCGATTAATAAAGTAGTATCTGAACAGTCCAAACCGGTCGAAGATGTAGGAATATTCTCACAATCAAAACCTGATAAAACGCTCAATTTTGATGTATCGCAACCCACCGCATCCGCACAAATGGTATACGTAGTAGAAGCGCCTGCCACATTCGTCCCTAATGAATAGAACCCATTACCATCTACCGGTATATTTGTACCTCCTTGGCTTACACTAAAATTACTCAATCCCCCTGTTAAATCTTCCAAATAAAAATATGAATTATTTGCATCTTGACTATTTGAACCATTATTCAATATAACATCCCAACACACCTGTTTTGTCGTAAACTGAACTTCTCCTCCACCGGTTGTAAAAGGGAGAGGACCATCATATTTCATGGATATGTTGCTTGAGTAATAATAATTATTAGGATTTGTACAGGATGCATAAGACTTCCAATCGGTTGATGGGGTATTAAGTCCATTTCCAATTAGATTGGTATAAAACCGGGCATGATATATATTCCCAATTACGGCATTGCAAGAAGGATTGACACTAAAATAAATCACTCTTGATTCCACTTCATCAGTGGGGACAATTGTACCTCCATAGGGTGTATAGAACTGCCTGAGATTTGAAAAAATAAGCTGATTACCCACTTGGGACACATCGGCGTCCAGAATGGAAAAACCATTGAAAGTAGCAGAGCCTGATCGATATTCCAACTCAGGTGGCCAATCAACCACATACTCATCTTGTATGGAAAAATTTCTATATTCATGTGGAAACCACACAGCACCAGCTTGAGCATTTATATATGTTCTATTGTTAACTATAAATTGATTAGAGCATCCATTAATATCCTGAGGACTTGGCATCCAAGGAGAATTATAAATATTAAAAACATTCATATAGTCATTGAAATGATCACAAGTATATTTATTATCATCGCTTGGATTATCTCCGGTTGGATTTGATATATAACTACTATACACTTCATTTTCTGCTATATATAGTACAAAAACTCCATTAGTGATGGATGCATTAGCAATATATTTAGCTTTTAAAACAATAGAATCGCCTCCCTCCCATGTATTCTTGCACGGACTTAGATCGTATTTCGCAATAGTTCCTGAAATCGTAGGAGATACTGTGCAAGATATTGATGCTCCTCCACCTGCCGGAAAAATAGTTACTTCAGCATCAGGCAATGCTGTAAATAGTGTACTTAGATTGGGATCTAATGGGTTAGAACAATATCCATAAGGATGATCTTTTAACTCAAATTCCACATAAGTATGATTAAATGGAATTCCAGCATTGGGTCCAACTGTATTGGGATAAACCTTGATATTCCATGTACCCAATACTGTATCTCCATTTACCGCTCTGTGTAGATTAATCGAAACCGGGTCGGCCAACATATTATTATCTGGTAAATGATTTTCGTCATAATCCGGATTACCTCGGGTTTGCCGTTCCAATGAAAAAGTAATTGGAGTAGCTCCTCCACGAGGACATGGACTGGGGCAATGCATCTCAAATGAAGAAGTCTGACAATAATGATACAAACCATCACCGGGACAATTTTGATCGTATTTAGTATGGTGCAAAAACATGATAGATTGTGTTCCTCCGGGTTGGCCGGTACAACTTGCTTTTAATTTTACAGGCACCAAACCTGCTTTTCCTGCTAAATTATTCTGTAGAGTAATAATAATATTATCTCCAACAACATTTACGGGTAAACTTCCTCCCCATGGAGCAGCAATAGTCGCTCCACCATTATAAGTCAAATTGGAATTACTCAAATCCAAAATCAATTCATTATATCCTTCAGCAGCACTTTTGACACGTGTGTATAGATTGCTATAATAAACATCAGCAGTAAACTCCTGTTGATCAATAAGATCTGTTGGCATCTCTACAGTATATTGCTTTTGATTATGTGCTCTATTATCAAAATTCTTATTGGAAACGCTATAATTATTAATTTCACATTGATCCTGATAGGAGTACTCACAAGAAAAAGACCACCATGCATAACCATTATTGTAGCAATCATTACTGCATTCAAAATTAGGCACATAAGTAGGAATTTCAATATATACCGTTTCTCCGGAACCAATGATTATGCCTGTTGCTGTTTGTTTAACTATAGCTGCTTCCTGATTATTAACACAATTTAAACCGGGGACATTCTTAGTACTTAAAACAGAGCGATCGGACATTGTCCCCAACACATTGCCCATCGCATCTTTAACTTGCCACATTTCCTCACCAAAGTAATTGGCTCCGGTGTTACTTCCAAACTGTACACCTCTCATAGTTATGGAGAAATTTGTTGCCGGACCATTTCCCGTATTCTGGACTTTGACTGTCTGCATAACAGGAGTACCTCCATCTATAGAATTGGAGCCATCATAACAATAATCTGGAGATGTATTGGGCATCGTAACAGTAAGGTTAGGAACCAGATTTGGGATATTTGTTTGTTGCAACAGATCTCCAGTCTCTTGACATATTCCCGTACAGCCCCAATATGCATTGTAATAGGAGTCATTATCACATGATAAAACCGTATAAGTACGCTTTAAAAGAATTTGCTCACCATTCTCATAAAGCCCATCGTTATCTCCAAATTCACTAATAACTGTATTGTCCAAAGTATAAAATAATGTGTCACCTACAGTACTACTTGGAATCAAAACCGCTCCGGAAGGTAAAAGCTCTAACTGAGTAGTCATCGTGCCGGTACCGTCTACTATATAGAATGTCAATGACTCCAACCAACCCAATCCACCATTGGTAATAGTAATATTTCTAGTGACTGATGTTCCAACATTTGCTGTAATCGGACCTTCACCAAACATACTGATCGAAGGTACTAACAAGTCATAAGAATTTAAGTTGGGATCTACATCCTGCACATTACCCGCATCCGTTTCTACTAATATTTCATCTTTGAATATTCCTCCACCGGCCTGATATACCACAGCATCTCATAGTGCCTCCCGCGCCCATTCTATTGTAATGGAATTGCCGGAAGATAAATCTGTTGGTGGAATAGAGAATACAGGCTTGGTTAAATCTGAAACATCAAATTCACTGACTGTCAAACCACCAATTTGGGCAATAGTAGAAACTGTACCCAAACGATATTGAACACCTATCGGAAAACTAATGGTTATTTTAGCATTATTTGCACCATCATCCGTAAATACAAGTCGTATTTGATTAACCTGACTATTATTATCAGAGCATGGAACAATATCTATATTATTAAGTGGATTCCCCGCCAAATCTGTATAAAAAATCGAGACTTGAGAATTTGATGATATAATAAAAACCAGCATCATCACAATTGTTGTAAAATATTTTATTTTCATTTTCAAAAAGGTTTTATTAATCGTAATTTTTAATATCCCTCAAATATTGTAGACATATTTTTAAAAAACCATCCCTAAGTTAAATATACTTATTTTTACTATTTCTAAATAATGATTATTTTATAATACATAAAATACTAATATTCTATTAAATATATATTATAATTATTTTGACTCTATTATCACCATACAATATAAACACAATCAGAGCAAATATTATGATAAGAATTTACAGGTTGGTATCTCTATCCTTGCTATATCAATAATAGCTCATCAGAGACAACATAAGCACAAAGTTAATAATAATTTTTACATTAAACAAATTTTTTATGTGTTTTATATTGTCCGGAAAGAAGTAAGGGGTACTATACCTCACTAAAGGTTAATGAAAAGCATTTCAAATTTAGTTGTAAATTTACGATGATCTTTATGGTATACTTTTCAATGATAATCTACAAAATGAGAGAATTGAAAAAATGATATAGTTCTTCTATTGAATACAGCTATCCTATTTCATATTGAATTACCTTTATAATAAACAAAAAATAATGTATCTTTGTATTTCAAAAGCTATTTCGTTATGAAAAAACTACCAATAGGAATACAGACATTGAGCAAGATAATCGAAGGAGGGTTTGTCTATGTTGACAAAACCAAAATCGCTTTTGATTTAATCAATAGAGGTGGGTATTACTTTCTATCACGTCCACGTAGATTTGGTAAAAGCTTGTTTCTTGATACTCTCAAGGATATTTTTGAGGGGAAAAAGAAACTCTTTAGGGGACTTTACATATATGATAAGTGGGATTGGGATGACAAATATCCGGTTTTGAGAGTGAGCCTAGGGGCTGGGGTGATGAAAGACACGAACCAACTCAATGATAGATTAAGATGGATTTTGGAAGATGTTGAAAGAGATGTTGACATCAAATGTAAATCTAATAATGCTATAAAGTGTTTCAAGCAATTAGTAATATCTTCATATGAAAAGTATAATAAAAAGGTAGTAATCCTTATTGACGAGTACGACAAACCAATTCTAGACAATATCACAAATCCGGATATTGCCCGACAGATGCGAGATGCCATGAAAGATTTTTATGCTGTTATCAAAGACAATGATGCATTCATTCGCTTAGTATTTATCACAGGTGTAAGCAAGTTCTCAAAGATGAATCTATTTAGCGGATTGAACAATCTTGAAGATATCACTTTGGATGAAAACTATGCAACTATATGCGGTTATACTCATAGTGACTTACTAACAGTTTTTAAAGAGCATTTACAAGGGGCAGATATGAGCGAAGTTAAATTATGGTATAATGGATATAATTATCTTGGAGAAAAGGTATATAA
>Ga0256833_1001817_pt1 | contig 15364 bp, 12 predicted proteins | sample 356284metaG_FD_190535 | JGI IMG/M metagenome (GOLD analysis project Ga0256833, IMG submission 190535) | Hydrothermal vent microbial communities from Mid Atlantic Ridge, Atlantic Ocean - 356-284 | ecosystem: Environmental > Aquatic > Marine > Hydrothermal vents | place: Atlantic Ocean: Mid...
TATAGAGTTCCAGCCTTGAGTCACACCGACACAACCAACATATTTGAGGCTACCCATGTGACTGAGTTGTTTGCCTTCAAGTTTTTGAGTTAGTGCGCCAATCATACTTACTTGAGCAAAGCCGGCCTGTTTGACTTTGCTACGAATTAGTTTTACTACTGCGCCTGTATCAATGGGTGATTCTGTTTCTGGCATACAGCAGATGCGAGTAATGCCTGCGCTTGCGGCAGCGTAAGTTTCATAGTGAATGCGCGTTTTGTTTTCTAAACCTGGTTCACGCAGATAGGCGCTGAGGTCGATAATACCAGGCAGTACCCATAAGCCATCAGCAGCAATAGTAATTTCGGCATTAAAATCTGTAGGAATCTGTGTGCCAATAGCAATTATTTTATTTTTTTGGATGGCAATATCAGTGACTTTATCAATATTGCTTTTAGGGTCAATAAGCCGTCCATTTTTAATTAATGTTGTATTTTTAAATGCGTTTTCCATCGCTTCTTTGCTCTTTTTTTGGGCTTGGGACACTTGGGGTTATAACATCTGAAACAATTATTATGCTATCTATCACCCCATTACCATCGACATAATAGCCATACGCACGGCAATACCATTGGTTACTTGTTGCATTATGACAGATTGTGAGCCATCGGCGACGCGAGAATCAATTTCTACGCCACGATTAACGGGACCAGGATGCATAACAATGGCATCGGGCTTTGCCAGTTTTAGACGCTCCTCGGTAAGACCATAGCGTGCATAATATTCACGAACTGAAGGGAGTAAGGCGGTAGTCATGCGTTCATGTTGTAGGCGTAGCATAATCACTACGTCTACATCTTTAATGCCTTTTTCAATTTCGTGATAGACACTTACACCCATATTTTCAATGCCTTGAGGTATAAGTGTTTTTGGCGCGATAATTCGAATTTCTCCCGTACATAAAGTTGATAGCGCATGGATTTGTGAACGTGCCACGCGGGAGTGTTTTATATCACCAACAATCGCAACTTGTAGTGGGGTAAAATCCCCTTTGTGTTGGCGAATGGTGAGCATATCTAGCATTGCTTGGGTAGGGTGTGCGTGTCTGCCGTCTCCTGCATTTAATACGCTAATATGTGGTGCGCAATAGCGCGCAATAAAATGTGCTGCCCCAGAGCTAGAATGGCGTACTACAAACATATCACAACCCATCGCTTCAAGGTTACGGATGGTATCTAGGAGGCTTTCTCCTTTAGTTGCTGATGAGGTGCGAATATCCATATTGACCAGATCAGCGGATAAGCGCTTGGCGGCAAGTTCAAATGTGGTTCGAGTGCGGGTTGAGTTTTCAAAAAACAGATTCATTACTGTTTTTCCACGCAACAGTGGTGCTTGAACCTGCGCCTTATTAGGGAGTGATACAAATTGCTGGCTACGATCAAGAATCTCTTCAAGCAATAAAGGCGGAATTCCCTCTATAGTGAGGAAATGCTTAAGTTTGCCATCAGCACTAATTTGAATGGATGATGGCAATGGACCAGGTGTTATTATATTTCTCTGGCTTGTTGAATTGGATGAGTCAGTATTTCTCACTGTTTATAATGGTTAGCTCTAGTTTGTTGTTGTCATGGCTTAGTTGTAAATAGCGGTTTGCGTCCATCTTTTCTTTCAATCCTACGACCTGTGCTTCGATGGGTAGTTCTCGACCTCCCCTGTCGATTAGCACTGCTAATGTTATGCTGGCAGGACGACCAAAGTCAAATAGCTCGTTCATTGCAGCTTTGATGGTACGACCAGTATATAGTACATCATCCACTAAAATGATGTGTTTATTTTCAAGACTAAATGGAAGTTTTGAGGGTTTTATTTGAGGGTGTAGACCAATGCGGCTAAAGTCATCACGATAAAAACTAATATTAAGCTGACCTAATGGCTCTTGTATTTCGAGTGACTGATGCAGGCGTTCAGCAATCCAAACACCTGCGGTATGGATGCCAACCATAACAGGGTTGTTAAGCTTTCTTTTTTGTATCAGGTTTTGTAGATCTTGAGACATTCTGTTTAGAAGTTCGTCGATGTTTTTATTCATATTTTTATCAATACTTTTTTTATTATTTTCTTGTTCCATAATAGTGCCCATTATTTATCTGTAGCCATGTTTTTGCATCCAATTTTCTAAAATTATGGATGCAGCAATTTTATCAACTTCCTCCTTGCTGACTTTTTTCTTTCGCCCTGTTTGGCGAAGCTGCTTTAAGCGAGCCGCTGCTTCAATAGAAGTGAATTGTTCATTTTCTTGATCGACAGGTAAGTTATAACGTCCGTTAAGTTGATTGCAAAAACGGTTTATTCGCTGAGTAAGTGGGGATTCACTACCATCAAGTTCCGTTGGCATTCCGACAACTAACTGATCAGGCTTCCATTCATTAAATAAACGGGTGATGCTTTGCCAGTCGGGTTGTTCATTTTGGCTGACTAAAGTGGATTCAGGTGATGCACTGCCCGTTAAGGTATTACCAACAGCAACTCCAGTGCGTTTTAACCCAAAATCAAATGCGATTACGGTAGCCATTCAGGATGCTCTCTAAGGAGGGGTGAGATCCAGTTTATACCCATCCCCCCTGTTTTTTAATTATTTTTATATTGTCTGATTAAAAATCAGTCATGACCTGCAACATTACTAATGAAATTAACATCAATCCCCATTTGATCAACAGCTTGATTCCAGCGTTTGCTATAGGGGGTGTTGAAAAGTATTTTGTTATCAGCATCACAGTTTAGCCAAGCGTTTTCTTTAAACTCATTGATCATTTGGTCTGCCCCCCAGTTGGCACAGCCGAGTGTTAATAGAAAGTTGTCAGGTCCTTTACCAATGGCTATATCCAGAAGAATATCGCGTGAAGCAGTGACTGATAAGCCTTTGCTAATTGATAACGTACTTTCCCATTGCTTTTCGGTGTCATGTATCACAAAGCCTTGTTCTTGTTGCATCGGTCCACCACGCAGAGCATACACTCCTTTAATAGCTTCGTTATCAGTTGGTATATCTAATTGTTCGAATAAATCTTCTAGCGTGATCTTTATTGGACGATTAATTGTTAGTCCAAAACAGCCATCACTATTATGTTGACAGATAAGAGTAACGGTATGATCAAAATTTGGGTCACTCATATTTGGCATGGCAATCAACAATTGGCTTTGAAGAAAATTGTTGGAGCTTGTTTCGGCATCTTTGGCATCTTTGTCACTAGCAATGTCTGGTATTGCTACTATAGGTGCTTGAGATATGTTTTCTTTTTTATCCATAAAATCTTTAAATATGAAAGATATAGCTCCTATTTTGAGTAAAAACTACCACCACCCTCTTTGTGAAAAACTATCGTTCGTGTGATATTTAAACGATCATATTTTTTACGAATTTCGGGTGGTAAAGGTTGGTAGGGTGAGGCTAACTTTACAATTTTTAAGGCAGCATTATCAAGAATTTTAGAACCCGATGATGTTGAAATTTCAATTTCGACCACACGACCTTGGCGATCTAACGTGGCATTCAAGATAAGTGTACCACTCAAACTTAATTCTAGTGCTTTTTTAGGAAAGTTTATATTACCTATTCGTTCTAGTTTCTTAGACCACTTTAAAATATATTCTGCTTCTACAGAACCTTTTGCAGAAAGTGAATCTATAAAGTGTATGCGCGGTCTTTTGGCAAAGCGCTCTTCCTGCTGACTCATTTCTGCCATAAGTTTGCGAATAGCTTCAGTTTGCTCAGAATTATCCACAATGGTGGTTAATTGTTCTTCTTGAGGTTGTTCTTCAGGGCGTTTTTCAACAAATTTTTTGGTTTTTCCCTTGGTGGTTAAAATCTGAGGATTGGGTTTGGGTGTAACTTGTTTCACCGTCTTTTCCGACGTGAAAAGCTCATCACCATTTTCTTGGTTGACTTCTTCAGCGGCAAAAGGGCTTTTAATACGGCTTTTTTCTTTTTGGCTTCCACTACCTATTTGATTTGCATTAGCAAAAAAGTCAGCTTTATCAGGCGCATCAACAGCTTGAGGGATGACCATTGTGACATCAAAGGTGGGTGCTTTAGGTGCTTTAGGTGGGGTCGGTGGGAGAAAGTTCATGGCAGCTACACCAGCATGAAGAGCAATAGATACTGGCAAGGTAACCATCAAAGGATCATGACCAAAAAGTTTTATTGAAGTTGACATATATATTATTAACTTTCTTATTGTTGAGTTATACGTGGTTTCCTTTGGAGATGAGCTGATGATAAACCTGCTATCCTTAAACCCTTTTCTGATTCTACCATAGATAACTTGAATTCAGGATGAACAAGTAAAAACCCCGTGATAAAACACGGGGTAAAGTTTGATTACTTTTACCTGAATCCGTGAGTCCACTACAGCACAGTGAATAAGCTATTGATTCATCACGGGTTTAAAAAAATACCCGCTTAACCTAAGAGTGAAGCTAAGATTTTTAAATCCCGTGCTAAACCAATATCTTATCCCCTGCTATCCGCATTGGACTCACAGATTCAGGTTTTAGAAATGAAAACTAAATAAATTCCCACTCCTTAGTGTTATCCTCCAATAATCACTTCGTAATCATTTCTCCTCGGGTGGTATTGTGGAGAACGTGCATTATACGCCAAAAGCCGCGTTTATTCAAAAGCATTGGTTTTTTGTTTTATACTACCCCAAAAGTCTAGACTGTTTTTTCAAATTTCTTATTTAAATTTTCCATTAAGCGATTTTACTTAATGCTTGATGAGTTGTGATGCTTTTTTTATACACATCCAATGGTTTTTTGTATTCTACTTAACATTAATCGTTTTAGGGAATAATAATCAAATCGTGGTATTTCCATATCACCTACCGTTATTTCATGATCGTGATTGTAGGTATGAAAGCCTAATGCACCAAAACTAGCTTCATGAGTCTTAACAAGTTCTTCTTTAAACCCTCCTTCAATTTGTAGAACTTTATTTATATTGACTTTATGTCCATAGCGCTTTCCACAGTTTTGAGAAACTCTAAATATTTCTCCATTGTGCTTTATAAAATGACCACCCATTCTCGCATTAGTTACATCAGTGACAACGGGGTATTTATATAACTTTTTAAAGGGCTTATTCAGCAAGCTAGATGATTTATAAATGGTCAACTCTTCATTACCACCAGCCCCTTTTATTTTTTCACTGGTGAATAAATACCATGTGTTTTTTATTTTTAAGGGAGTGGTATCAACGGCACTAATATTATCAAGTAAGGTTTGTTTTTTCTTCCAATAGTAAGGAAAAGAGGTGCATTCATACAGGTCAATTGAGCCCCCTTGTGCTGTCTCAGGAATCATATAGTAAGTATCATAATCCATAAAAATGCATGGATATGATAAATGATAATCTAGCTTTAATATTTTTTTGGCTTTAATTAGTTTATTATTTTTGATATCTAACTCAGCAACCATTAAATAGCCATGATAATCTTTAAAATCTAGTTCTTCGTAGAATATAAAATATTTGTTATCTTTGTAAACAATAAAAGGATCAGCTTGAAAAACCTTCGAGGAAGGAATTAACTTGCGCCACCTTTTTTCATCATTCCGTTTGTAAACTATAATCCATTGGACAGGAACAAAGGCTTTAAAGAGTAATTTTTTAAGAAGTAGTAATCTGTATATAATATCTTGAATTTTACTTGGTTTTTTATTGTCATACTCTAAATTTTTTTCATTAATATTATGCCGATTGCAAAGTAAACTAATCTTTTCTTGGGTTTTTCTTAATGATTTATGAAGAGACATGCTATCATTTGCAAGACTAGCTTTGGTTAATATTTTCCCTTTTCTAAAAAAAATGAGTTCAATAACGCCAGTATGGATTGTAGCTTCTTGGATTCCTTTATATATATTTGAATGACCAGAAATAGTTAATGTTGTTTTTAAAGGCATGTTTAAATATTTATACGTTAAGATAAAGTTGTAGTTTTTACCTGAATCCGTGAGGTCAATGCGGATAACAGGGCGTAAGATATTGGTTTAGCATGGGATTTAAAAAATCTTAGCTTCACCCATAGGTTAAGTGGTATTTTTTAAACCCGTGATGAATCAATAGCTTGCGTCCTGTGCCGTAGTGACCTCACGGATTCAGGTTTTAATTATAGCTGAATATATGTACTTAATATGGTACAAGATGTAAGCTATCTGAATTTACTTTATGGATTCATAATTTAATTCAATCATATTTAAATATGCTTTTGGTGTTGGATTAGAATCATATTTTGTACCATAAAAATGGTAATCGCTAACAAAAAAGATATATCTACCTGATGATGAAGCAGTCGCTCTTGGCTCTCTGTAATAATCCTTTCCACCATCTGAACTCACTATTTCACCATGAGAGTCAACGCCCCAAGCGGCTTTAGATAATGGATGATTGATAGGGCGTTTCCCATGTCGTGTGTTGCCAATGTATGAGCTTTTTTCTGGCTGATTGATATTGATAAAATATAACCCACCGTCCTCATTCCTTGATAATAATATCACTCCATTTCTTGAAGAGACGCGAGAAATATGTCCTGAGGCTGATTCACCTGAAGGCAATGTGAACTGGCTTCCATCATATTTCTCACTATCAAGGGTATCTAATTTTGGCCAAATTCTTTTTAATTTATCTGTCTCTAATTTGGAGGCAAAAATACCTTGCCAGTTTCCAAAAACAATCCATGCTTTATGATTTTTATCGATAACAAAGTCACTGTGTTTTGTATTTTTATAGAGTATTCTGGGAGTACCTTTTAAATTAAAAGGTAGTACCCATGTGCTATTACCTTTTGATGGATCATTAAAAACAATATAGTTTCCCGTAGGATCAACTCCAGCCCAGTCAAGCGTTACTCCATTTACTTCTTTAATTTTTTTTGTTGCAATAATATTTTTTTTATTAACAATGTAGGAAAGAATTATTTTATCATCGCTAGTTTTGTGATCGACTGGTTTTCCAATTAGAACTATCCTAGATCCATCATCAGAAAAATTGCCACTACCAAGACCAAATGTAATATTCTCAAATTGAGGAAAGGTATCCCAAACTGTAGATTTATAGGTATATGTTGTTAAATTAAGTTCAATTTTAACTAATTGATTTGCCGAACAATACCAGTATATATTATTGTTATTTTTATCCCATAATAATTGTCTTTGGGCAATATCTGATTCTGGATTAGGTGAGGGTACCCAAGCAACTAATTTTTTATCTTTTAACCGCCAAAGTGCAGCAAAAGGTTTATATCTGCCAGCACTGCCAAGTATATAGGTTTCACTTAAATTTGTAGGGTTTGTTTGACTGTAATAATGTTGGGCATGAGTGAGAGTAATATTATCATTTCCATTTGGATACGTTAATGCCTTTCCCATTTCTTCTGCACTACCACCTAACCGCCAAACTTTAAATCCAGTATCTGCATCTATAGTGAAGGATAAAAAGTCTGGAGCGAGCATATGTATAGCTTGAGCTGGTTTCCAGTCTGAATATTTTATGGACTTTGGAAAGTATTTAGGATTACTTTTAGGTATTTTATTTTCAGATATTATTTTAACTGGTGAGGCTGTAGTAATAGAGATAAACAAAATTACCAAGATAAGTATAATTGATATTTTTTTCAATTTATTGTCCTAGCTGAGAATCAAAAATTTACACTTAATTGACTTCAAATTCTACAAAAATTATAATCTGCGCCTATCAAATTTGTTAAATAAAACAACTATTCACCTTTTTTGGTAAATTCACCTCACAACCTCTTTGAAATTTCTGTTCAACTCCAGTTCTTAGGTAACCTTCTAATTATTATTTTTTAAGTACCATTTTAGGGCAATATTCAAGCCATTACGAATATCATGTGTTGGTTTATACGACAGGTTTTCAATGGCTTTACTAATATTTGCTTGAGAATGCCTAACGTCTCCTGCCCTATAGTCTCTATATTCTGCTTCTAATGTTTTTATTTCAGGTAGGGTATTTGTTAGAATTTTCTTTATCTCATTAAACAGCTCATTTAATGAAGTACGATCACCTACCGCTACATTATAAACATTATTTTTTGCTTCTTCTGTTGCTGTTGCACTAAGAATATTCATTTGAACTGCATTTTCAATAAAGCAAAAATCTCTTGAGGTATCACCTTTACCATTAATATAAATTATTTCGTTATTTAACATAGCTAATGTCCATTTAGGGATAACAGCAGCATAAGCACCATTAGGATCTTGTCGTTTTCCGAATATATTGAAATAACGTAGTCCTATTGTTTTAAATCCGAAGGTTCTTGCAAATACTTCTGCATAAAGTTCATTAACTAGTTTTGTAACAGCATACGGTGATAGGGGGTTACCAATTTTATCTTCCACTTTGGGTAAATCGGGATGATCACCATAAGTAGAACTCGATGCTGCATAGGTAAAACTATTTACCTCTGCGTCTTTTGCGGCAACAAGCATATTGAGAAAACCATCAATATTAGCTTGATTTGTAGCGATTGGATCTTCAATGGAGCGGGGGACACTACCAAGTGCTGCTTGATGCAGAACATAATCTACATTCAACGTAGCTTTTTTACAATCTGCTAAGTTTCGAATATCCCCTTTAATAAAGTGAAAACGTTTCCATTGCTTTTTAGTAACTTCCCCTTGCACTTCATCAAGATTATATTGATGTCCTGTAATAAAATTATCTAAACCAACGACTTCTTGATCTAGCCTCAACAGGGTTTCGAGTAAGTTTGAACCGATAAAACCAGCCACTCCTGTAATTAACCATTTTTTAGGGGATTGTTTTAGTTTCTCTGTAATTACTTTGTATTGATTTGTCATGATATTTAATTCCTGAGCAGGTATTTTTTTAGGGGCAAAAATTAATGAGAATATGATTTTTTACTCTTGTTTGTATTTGAAAACGGTCTAACTCTAATGCTTTCATTTATTTCATGTGGTTATAAGCGCAAATCTGATTCTTCAAGCGGAAAAATGTACTTTAAATCATAAATAACATGCTTGTTTTTTGTGAATTTATTTAGATCATTCTTGCTCATTTTTTTAAATTCATCGTGTGCCACGGTCAGAATAATGGCATCGTAATAGTGTTCCTTTGGAATATCTATAGGAGTAATTGCATATTCATGTCGTGCCTCTTCCTTGTCTACCCATGGATCATACACATCAACATATAAGTTGAATTCTTTTAGCTCAGAAATCACATCTATTACTTTTGTATTCCTGAGGTCAGGACAATTTTCTTTAAAAGTTAACCCCATTACTAATATCTTAGCATTATTAACTTCGATATCTTTGTTCATCATAGCTTTAATAACTTGAGCAGCAACGTATTTTCCCATGCTGTCATTGAGCCTACGTCCAGCTAAGATGATTTCAGGGTGATAGCCAACCTCCTGAGCTTTATAAGTAAGGTAATATGGATCAACACCAATACAGTGACCACCAACTAATCCAGGTCTAAATGGCAAAAAATTCCATTTACTGCCAGCTGCTTCGAGAACTTCTAATGTATCAATTCTTAAACGCTCGAAGATCAAAGATAATTCATTGATAAGTGCAATATTTAAATCTCTTTGAGTATTTTCAATAACTTTTGCAGCTTCTGCCACTTTTATACTGCTTGCTTTATGAGTGCCAGCGATAATAATGGTTTTGTAAAGCTGGTCTATAAATTCTGCAATTTCTGGCGTTGAACCAGAAACTACTTTTTTGATCGTGGCTAAGCGATGTTTTTTATCACCCGGATTAATACGCTCTGGGCTATAACCTACAAAAAAATCTTGATTAAAGATTAAATCAGATTGCTCCTCTAAAATAGGAATACAAACTTCTTCTGTTGCTCCTGGATAGACAGTTGACTCATAAATAACGATGTCATTTTTTTTAAGCACTTTGCCAATATTGTGACTTGATATTTCAAGTGGGGATAAGTCAGGGTTTTTATAGTTATCTATAGGAGTAGGAACAGTAATAATGAAAATATTACAATCTGAGATGTCATTAAGATCATTTGTGTAAGTTATTTTTGTTGCTTGCACCATTTTATCAGCGTCAACTTCTAACGTACTATCTATTCCTGATTTTAATTCCTTTATTCTTGCTTGATTAATATCGAATCCAATGGTTTCTATTTTTGTTCCAAATTCTATAGCAAGAGGGAGTCCAACATATCCAAGACCGACGATTGCTATTTTCACATTTTTTATTTTCATTATTTTCTTACCTTTTAAGTGTTAATTTTAGTTGTAGACATATTATTTACAAAGCCAACAAGTGTTGCACCCGCTCTATTAAGAAGAGACAGTGTATCTTCAAGATCTTGTTTAAATACTTTCTTTTCACCAACAACCACAAGAGTTGCTGAAGATTGATTTGCAATAATTCGAGATTCAGCATTATTTAATATAGAGGAAGAATCTATAATAATATGATCAAACATATTGCTTGATACTTCTAAAAACTTTAATAATTTGGGATTACTTAAGGTTGCCATGGGATCCTGTTTGTTTTTTCCTGCTGTTACTACAAATAATTTTTCTTTAATAACTGTATTGAGGATACTTTTATCATTCCCAGTTAAAAAATCACTTAAACCTTGGGAATTTTTTAAATTAAAATACTCATGTATTTTAGGATTATTTAAATTTGCATCAATTAAAAGAACTGATTTATTTAATTTGGCAATACTTATAGCTAAATTTACTGCTACCATAGTTTTTCCTTCATTGTTTTTAGCACTGGTAACATGGAGGCATTTTGGAAATGAGCCTTCTAATGGTATAGATGTATAAATATTATGAAAATATTTTATTGTTTTTTTGTTTTTAATAAAATTAATAATTCCATTCTTACTTTTAACTATCGGTAGTTTTGATAATACTTTGTAATTGTCAGATAAAGCCTCAATATCATCACTGCTTCGAATGATAGGAGAAAGAAATTCTTTAAATAAAACTGATACCAAAGATAAAAATAAACCAATAATAAAACCTAATAGTATATATTTTTTAAAGCGTGGGGAGTCTTTCTTATGAGGTACTTCAGGAGGATCTACAATAACGATGTTGTCATTCACAATAGGAGTAACATCGATCTCTTTTAGGCGTTTCAATAAGCCTGTATAAATAGTTTGTGATGTTTCTACCTCTCTTTTGAGACGTGAATACTCAATATTGTTATCACGATAATTTAATAGTTTATCTTCATACAATTTTATTTGATCTTTCAGTTCTCGTTCAACATCTAAAGCAACTTTTAAAGAAGCTTCAAATGTCTTGGTTTCATTGTATTTAAGCTGATTAAATTCTAACAATATGTTATTTTCGATTTGCTTTATTCTATGTGCCAAGCCTATCATTGAAGGGTGCTTTGGTTTAAAGTTATTTAGATTTCCTTGGTATAAAAATTTAAGCTTAGCAAGCTGTTTCTTATAAGATTGAATAATAGGATTAGAGAAATAACTACTATCTCCTGCTATATCTTTTTTTATGTTATAGCTCTGTTGAACTGCAATTCTTTTATTTAGAGCACTGATATAGGCAGTATTAAGAGACTCAAGATTTGAAGCAGTAATTGATTTATCCGATTCAACATCAATAATATCATTATCTTGAGAATATTTTATTAAATTTGATTCTGCATTTAATAATGACTTTTTAGCTTTTGTTAGCTGTTTATTTAAAAAATCAGTAGCACTATCTGAAATTCTTTTTTTATTTGAATATTTAGATAAAATATAATTCTCAATGAGTTTTAAGATTATTTTCTTGGCAAGAATAGGGTCATTTGAAGTATATTTCATTGTAATTAATCGAGAATTACGAGTTGGTAAAATAGTAAGATTATCTAATAAAATATCGTCAGCAGTTATATTTGCTGTTTTTGTAGAATTATTAGAAGAGGAAAAAAACAAATTCATTATGTTCTTAAAGAGTAACTTTAAGGGAGTAGTGAAAAAATAAACAATGCCTTTGTACTTTTTTTCTTTTAATAACGTTTTTTCTATATCTAAATCCTTAATTACTTTCTTTGCTAAATTACGGCTTCTTAAAAGGTGAGTTTCTGTATTATAAAAAAACTCATCATTTACAGCCACTGGTCTTTTTGTATCAATTCTATAGTTAATATACTGTGTAGGATCAGGGTTTATTCTAATTGTTGCTTTTGTTGTGTACTTTGCATTTGTAAGTAGAGCCATTATTAGCGCAAGAAGCATAAAAACTAATGAGGTTAGTAAAATTTTTGTCCATCCATCTCTTAATATGGACATATATCGATAGAGATAAGCTTTTAAGCTAAGTTCTTTGGTTACAGGCTTAGAAGGTTTAAAATTATCGAGTAAAATTGATGGGGATAATAAATTACTCCTAATCTTCAGTTCATTATTTAGTGCTAAATCTTTATTCATAGTAGCCCCATTAATAGAGCCACTATGCTCTATAGGTTATCCGTATTTTAAGTTATTCGCTTGTTTTATAAGATCTTTCTCATATAAAAATATTGCAAATATCATGTCAATATTTAAGTCTCCGTTGAGTATACCCACATTATGAAAACTTGAATTTAACAAAACGGATGAAACAAACAGAATATGATACCAACGGAATTTTGATAGCTGATAGATGTATATAAACAATAAAATTAAACCGATAAAGCCATAGGTAATGGCTATATGAGCCATTGCATTATGGACAGGCACTAAATACTGAGCTTTCTCCAAAACATCATAATCAAATAAGGTATTGTTATTTAAGAAAAATGGTGTAGCATACTTAACCGTATCAAAATTAAATCCATAGCCGTAGGGCTGATGTAAAAACAAATCAATAGAATACTTAGATAAAGTAAGCTTATCCATTGCAGATTGATCTCCTAAACTTGCTAGACGCGAATCAACAGTATCTGTTGTATCTCCTATTACTAAAGTAAAAAAAATGAAAGCAAGAAGAAAAAATAATCCGAAGGGAATAATTTTTTCAAATTTTAATGATTTCAAATAAACTATTATTATTGTAATGAAAGCTGCACCTAAAGCAGAACGTGTTTGAGAGGCTAAAATAGCAAGAACAAAAATTAAATTCAGTATGAATAATAAATATTGTAGTTTTGGGTTTCCCTTAACGGCTAGAATAAAGTAGCACGTTAAAAAGATAATACTGAGTAACAAACTAGATTGAGGGATTGCAAAATTAGCAAGTCCAGGCGCACGACCTTTTTGAGCTTCTAAGAATTCTGCATCCATCGTAACCCCCATGAAATGATTTAGCATATCATGAATTTCCCATGCGATATCTATATTTAGCCCTTGAAGTATGCCTACAATAGCAGTTGGCAATGTAAGTATGATGATTGAAATCCCTAATACTTTGAAGCCAAACTCAACCAATATATAGTAGCTTACGAGTATGACTAAATAGGATTGAACTAATTTTAATTCACCATCAATGACAATCGAAAGAGTACGATCATTTATTAATGAAATAATAAGCCCTAAGGTAGCTAGAATAGCATAAATGATATTTACAATCCCTAAAGAACCCATAAGTTTGTAGTTGCTAACAACCACCATTATTCCAGTTAAAACAATAACTAATGATCTCAATGGGAACCCTGCAACATATAAAACATTTAAGTATGAATACAAAGTAAAGTGCAATAAATACATTGCAAAAATAATTTTATTTAACGACATAACACATAACTTTATTATTTTTAAAATAGTTTTTGATGCTGGGTTAAACATGTGGTTCAGCTAACACTAAAAATTTTCTGTAGGTTGTAGCTGAGGCATCAATCTCAACATTACAAGATTACAAGGTGCTTGTTAAACTTCGCAAGCTCACTCTGACACAGTAAATAAATGGTTGGTTAATTACCAACTGAAATTTCCTGCTTTTTAAAAAGTAGGAAGGCACATGGCATAAGTAAAGTAGTATTTGCTCACAAACTGAGCGTGGTAATGCTATTTTTTAACTCTTGTGTTGAGCTAATATAGCATAAATTATGATCTGTATTGAGTTTCATGAACTCAGGTAGTACTCCAGAATATTAGACCTAAATATCCTGTTTAGTGTTCGTTGGTCATTATAAGTCTACCGATTAGACATATTTTATTTTTCAGATAAGCAGTAAATGAGCATGATGTTTAGTGATCACCAATCACTAATTATAAGCAGGTATGTAATGTTTCCTCAATTTCCAGTACTATATCTAGTTTCTTCCGTTATCGTTAGTTTAGTAATGCTTGCTCTTGTTACGCCTTTCTCAGCTAAAATTGGATTGGTTGATCACCCAAACCAAAGAAAACTCCATAAGAAAATAATTCCATTAACAGGAGGAATATCAATTTTTTCTGGAATTATTTCCAGTTTGCTACTGCTTGGGGATATGAATGAAATTATCTTTAGTTATCTAATCAGTGTTTCCATCATATTCGTATTAGGAATTATAGATGATATATATAATATATCACCAAGTTTACGTTTTATTGTTCAATTCAGTATTGGTCTTTTCCTTTGTTATTACAGTAATATTCAGATTGAGAACCTTGGTGATTTATTTAGTTTAGGTGAAGTAAATTTAGGTAGTTTTTCCTATATTTTTACTTCAATTGTAATTGTTGCAACAATTAATGCATTTAATTTTTTAGATGGTGTTGATGGACTTTTAGGTTCAATTTCATTAGTGACTTTTTCTTCAATAGGTTTTCTCTATTATATAAAAGGTGACAGCATACTAACTCTATATGCATTGATTATGTTCATGTCAATTATTCCCTTTTTACTGTTTAACTTTGGACTTGGTAAATATAAAGTCTTTTCTGGTGATTCTGGATCAATGGTAATTGGTCTTTCTGTTATTTGGCTGCTAATGTTAGGCACTCGGGGAGAGATACATTATTTTTCAACTACTACCGCTCTTTGGATTGTAAGTATCCCTATTATGGATATGTTACGAGTCATGTTAGTTCGAAAAATTAATAATAAATCTATATTTAGAGCTGATCGAAGTCACCTACATCATGTGTTAGAAAAAATCACTCCAAACTCTAAGGTAATAACAATAATAGTTGCTAGTTTATCGGCTATATTTTCATTGATTGGTATTTGGTTTGATTACATGAATGTTGCTTTATCAATGAGTTTATTGATATTTCTAGTTAGCTTTTTTCTTTACCTCATAATTACCCAGTGTATTTGTAAAGACCTGAATCCGATTTAAAAATACCCTTGTAAACCAAAGGATCAAGAGTAAACAGCTAATATAACTTAATTATAGTACCCCAAGAAATTAGACCGTTTTTCAAAAAATCTTATTTCGATTTAGTCTA
>Ga0256833_1001818_pt1 | contig 15364 bp, 3 predicted proteins | sample 356284metaG_FD_190535 | JGI IMG/M metagenome (GOLD analysis project Ga0256833, IMG submission 190535) | Hydrothermal vent microbial communities from Mid Atlantic Ridge, Atlantic Ocean - 356-284 | ecosystem: Environmental > Aquatic > Marine > Hydrothermal vents | place: Atlantic Ocean: Mid...
ATAAGCTTCTTTATATACAGTGCCTGCCCATTCAGGAACGACATATAAGGTATATGTATTACCACGCGTAAGAGAAGTGCTCAAATTTGTATAATCTCCATAACCGCCATCTTGTCCAGAAGTGTTATCAATAGAACCTAAAACAACACGCTTTATCCATTCCTCTGTTGCATTATTACCTTTTGAACTACAATACTGAGTAGAAGCAGCTTCGGTAGTCACATTTATAGTATTACTTGCAGAGGATTCATTACCTGCGGCATCCAAAGCAGTAACGTAAAACTCATAAGTTGTTCCTGCGGAGAGTCCAGTAATATGTGCAGATGTTGATTGTACATATCCCAATAAACTACCGTTTTTATATATGTTATATTTAGCGACTCCCACATCATCACTGGAAGCATCCCAATAGAGGTCAACGGTTGTTTGTGTTATATTATCTGCATGCAAATTGCTTGGAGCAGTAGGAGCTTGTGTATCATTAGTAGCGGAAACACTAACTGTATAATCCTCAACTTCTCCGTACTGGAACGTTTCGCAAGGATCTGGTATATCGTTATATTTCATAGATACACGCATACGAGTTGTTCCTGTCAAAGCACTTGCTGGAACAGTAAATGTTCCGCTAACAGGAGAAGTTGTAGAAGGTTCACTGGTAAATACAAGTTCTCCATTATCGTTAAAGTCTCCATCTTGGTTCCAGTCTATCCATACAGCAACAGCTTCGTTATAAACAGAACCAGACCAAGCAGGATAAACCGTAATAGTTTGATTTGTTCCTTGCGGCATTGAGGTAGAAAGATTTGTAAAGTCTGCATAACCGCCATTTGACCCAGACTGATTATCAATAGAGCCACATACAACTCTATCGATCCATTCCTCGGAAGCATTTTCACCAGATGAAGAACAATAACTAACTGACGTTGAAGTGGTTACATTCACTGTATTACTTGGGTCAGAAACATTACCAGCAGCATCTCTGGCTTTTACATAGAACTGATAAGTAGTATTGGGGGAAAGTCCTGAAACTGTGTAATAAGTATTTGCTGTTGTTCCTTCAAGACTTCCGTCTTTAAATATCAAATAATCTTGAACGCCTTTATTATCAGAGGAAGCGTCCCAAGCAAGATTTACAGATGTTGCTGTAACATTTGAATAAGTCAAATTTGTAGGAGCAGTAGGAGCTTGGGTATCCTCTTCTTCAAGTGTTGTTACAGAAATTGTATTACTTGGATCAGAAGTATTACCTGCGGCATCATAAGCTACTACATAGAATTGATAAGTTGTAGAAGGAGACAAACCATTAACAGTATATGAAGTTCCAGTAGTATTAGTCAATAATGAGCCATCTTTATAAATTTTATATCCATCTACGCCTACATTATCAGTAGAAGCGATCCATGAGAGTTTAACACTTGTTGAAGTAATATTTGAAGCTGAAAGATTTGAAGGAGCAGAAGGAGGTGTTAAATCTCCGCCATTTTGGATATCAACGGTATAATCTTCAACTTCTCCCCAATCAAAGGTTTCGCAAGGTGTTGGTATTCCATTATATTTCAAAGAAATTCTCATTCTTGTTTGTCCTGTCTGAACAGAATTAGGCACTGTAAATGAACCAGTTATAGGACTATCCTGTGTAGGATCATGAGAGAACACCTGTTCGCCAGGATCATCAAAATCACCATCGTGATTAAAGTCTATCCATACAGCATAACCTTCGGAATATACTGTTCCAGACCAAGCAGGATATATTGTTATATCTGTTGGATTATTTGTATAAATTTTAGCGACATAATTTGTAAAATCTGCATAACCACCATTATTACCTGATGAATGATCTAAATCTCCTACAACAACTCTATCTATCCATTCCTCTGATGAATTTTTACCTTTTGATTCGCAGTAGCTGACATCAGGTTGCTGAGTTGTAACTGTCACGGTATTACTTGGGTCAGAAAGATTTCCAGCTGCATCATAAGCTTTAACATAAAATTGATATGTAGTTCCAGCTGACAAACCGTTTACAGTGTAGCTTGTATTAGAGGTTGAAGCGATATAAGCGTCGTCTTTATAAATTCTGTATCCTTCTACTCCCACATTATCAGAAGAAGCCTCCCAAGAAAGATCAACACTCAACTGAGTGACATTTGAATAAGCCAAATTAGTTGGTGCAGATGGAGGGATACTATCTGGATCTGGTTGAGTTGTTACTTCTACAACATTACTACCATCAGACTCGTTATTTTGGGCATCGTAAGCAGTAACGTAGAAGTCATATGTTGTATTTGCTTGAAGTCCTGATACTGTTATAGAGGTATTTGTTGTGTTTGTGATACGTTGCCCATTTTTATATACATAATAGCCTACAACGCCTACGTTGTCAGAAGAAGCATTCCAAGATAAATCAACACTATTATTAGAAACATTAGAAGCAGTCAAATTTGTAGGAGCTGTAGGAGGCTGATTATCAACAGCATCAATAATGTTTACAGTATAATCCTCTGTTTCGCCGTACTCATAAGAACCGCATGGGTCAGGAACGGCATTGTATTTCAAAACTACACGCAAGCGAGTTTGTCCCAATGGAGCATCAGAAGGTATTGTAATGGTTCCGGTTATAGGGTCATTTTGTGTAGGAGATTGAGAAAATACTTGCTCGCCAGGATCGTCAAAATCACCGTCTTTATTAAAGTCTATCCAAATAGCATATCCTTCGGAATAAATATTATCTCTCCAAGCAGGATCTATTGTGAAATTATAAGAACTTCCTCGTCCTAAATCAGTTGAAAGATTAGTAAAATCGCCATATCCGTTGTTATTTCCGGAAGTATTGTTAATATCTTGCAAACTGAAAGCATTTATCCATTCGTCAGAGGAGTTATTACCACTGGAAGAGCAATAAGTTGGTGGCACATAACCAAAATGATAAGAATCGGAATAAGCAGAGGAATTACCATCAGGGCAATTTGTTCTCACCTGAAATTCGTACTCTGTATCGTTCAAAGAAAGACCACCTACGTTTAAATAAGCATTGGTAGTATTTTGGACAGTCCAATCAGAAGCAGAAACAGCTTTATATCTAACGTCATAACTTTGAGCGCCAGATACCGGGTTCCAAGAGAGTTTAGCCGTAGAAGAAGTTATTTGCTCTGCACTAAGATTTGTAGGAGTATAACAAATTGTAGAAGTAGTAGCCAAAGGAGTTTCCCAGACACTACGTCCATACATTGCAGCACGCAAACGGCTATTTTGAGGATTTGCCTCGTCATAATAAATTTCCAGTTCTTTAACAACTGTATGCGGCAAACCATTACTGTAATTAGCCCAAGAGCTCATAGAATTATCACGATAATAAACGCCAATATCACCTCCAACATAAAGGGCATCATTAGAGCCTTTCTGATATACGATAGCATTCATAGGGAAATTCGGCAATCCATCAGAGTAGTTAGTCCAAGTCTGACCAGCGTCCTCGGTTTTATATACTTTTACACCATCAACATATCCAGAAAATGTTATCCAAACTTTCTGGGGGTTATCAGCAGAGATTGCTATTGAAGTAGGAGCAGCTTGGTCAATAGGTAAACCTTCACCGATATTATGCCAAGAATTTCCGCCATCGTTTGTCATACCTACATAATAATGTAGCGAACTGCCGTCCCAATACTGTTTTATGTAGTAGATATAATTAGGATCAGAAGGAGCAACTTCAAGTTCTATTATTTGACCACTTCCATAAGCATATCCCAAACGCGTCCAAGAATAACCGGCATTAGTAGTTTTATAAACATTTTCATAACCTGCATATAGGGTATTATGGTCAGTAGGATCCATTACATAAGGAGTTATCCAAGCACCCTGTTCTGAGGATGTTGCTTTTATAGAAGTCCAAGAATTACCGCCATCAGTAGAACGATATAAAGCACCATAGACGTATGAAGCATAAAGAGTGTTGTCATCTGTGGGATCTACAATAGCTTCGCAACCATCGCCACCATATATAATTCTCCAAGTAGAGCCGTCAAATTTATTTGTTCCGTTATCTTGCATACCAGCTAATATCAAATTAGGATTAGTAGCAGAAACACCAATACGAGCCACTTGTGCTATTCCTAAATTATTACAAATATCTGTCCAAGAGTCTCCATTGTCTGTTGAAACAAAGATACCGCCGTCATTACCTGCGTATAGGGTTGTAGAATTTACATAAGTCAATGCGTGATAGTCAGCGTGAGCATAGCTATATCCAGCACCTTCCAACCAATAAGCAGAGCAAGTCCATGAACTACCACCATTTGTAGAACGATAAAGATTTACACCGCCAACAAAAATTATATTAGGATTTGAAGGATTAACTGCCAAGGATAAATCATAGAAAGACTGTCCACCTTTATTTCCAGAGGAAGCAGGTGCTGCATCGGGGTCCCATCCTAAAAGATTGCCATCATGGTAATCATATACAGTTGAAAAGCTGCTTCCAGCATTAGTAGATTTATACAAACCGTAAAAATCAAATCTATAAGTTCTATCTCTACCAACTAATAGCCATACACTATTAGGTTCAGCAGGAGAGACAGCTATTTCCATTCTTTGAACATGAGAGGAAGGGATACCGGAAGTTATTTGAGTCCAAGTTTGACCTCCGTCGGTAGATTTATAAAATTTTGTTCCTGCGGCATAAACAATATTGGGATTAGAAGGATTAAACTCCATGTCCCAAATAAGATCTTGCAAAACAGCGGTTTTAGTAGCAAATCCGTCAGTAGTTCTGTAAACAACACCATTAAAAGATGCAAGCATTATGTTATGGTTCTGCGGATTCATCAAAATTTTGGTACAACGGGCGTTCTGATGTTCGCTAAAACTAACAGATGTAGGTTGCCAAGTTTGTCCGCCGTCAGTAGATTTCCAAACACCAACAGAATGGGTATCGCCAGCGTCGCGGTCTCCTGTGCCTATATACATTATATTTGTGTTATCGGGGTCAATCACAATAGCGGAGACTCCCATAACAGTAAACTGGTCAGAAATGAGTGTCCAGTTTTGCCCGCCGTCAGTAGATTTCCACAGTCCACCAGCAGGAGTTCCTACCCAAATAATATTAGGATTAGTAGGATCAACAGTGATAGCATTTACACGTCCACTCCCACCGGGAGATTTATAATTACCGTTATGAGTATATCCTGTTGGGTGAGTAGGACCTAAAAATGTCCAGTTAGCAGAGGCTTTCGTTTGTGGATTTGATTTTAAATAACGTTGATATTCGTAATAGAGTTTTGCAGAGGGAAATCTTTCACCTGTTGGATAAACACGAGGAGCCATAAAATTAAACCAACGGTTAAAAATTGAATAAGGCTCAAAATCTGCTTCAAATTCATCGGCTTTTTTCCCAAAGTCCTCTTCTACTTCCTTTGTAGGATCAAAATGTTTGTAATAATTATCAAAGGCTTGTTTAGCCTTATAGACATTTGCCGTCGGGTCTTGCATTAATGATGCCCAATTATCATTCTGTGCCTCACTTTTCATTGCGGCAAATGAAAAAATTAAAAAAATCAGCATCCAAAAGTAAGAGAAATTCCGTTTCATAAGCATATATTTTTATTTTGAGACGTTTTTTCTTTTTTTCTGCAATATTTGTTTATCATTTTTAAACTTTAATTGCTCTTTTTTTATTGATTTTCTTTGTATTACAGTATTTTCAGTATTATTTTTTTGAACAGCTTCATTTGTAATGATATTTTCTATTTCATTAGACAAAATATTTTGATCAATAGGTGTATTTACATCTTTGGTAATTGCAATTGCTATCCAGTTAAAAGTTATGTTAGATTTACCATTATTATTTTCTGCCACTTTAAAGCCTTTTTCAGAGACGCTTTCAAGGTATAAACCATTTGATTTTCCGATAGGTGTCAAAGTTATAATTATAGGATAATCAGGTGATATAAGTTGTTGATATTCAGGTTTAAACGTAATAGAAGCTTTACCTTGCGAGAGTTTTGCTTGTCCGGAGAAAATTATACGTGGCAAGTCAGAAGTAGGATAATAACTAACAATCTGATTATTATTTTTATCCTTTGTTATTTTAGCATTTATTCCTGTTGTATAAGCATTTCCCAATACAAGCAAGGAATTTTTTTCACTTTTTAGCACCAGTCCATAATTTTTGCCATATATCCAACCGCCTATATTGTCAGAATATCCACCTAAACCTATTGATTTTTTATTTCCTTTACCACTACCAGACCCAAGAGTTGTATAATAAACTCCATAATCATAACCATTAGAAGCGGCATATCCCAAAGCTCCCCACTCAGTAATATTATAAGAACCATCAAATAAACCTCCCCAGACTCCACCTGTTCTATATCCATTATTATAACCATATCCAGCAATTGCAAAAGAATAATTATCAGCCGAATAATTTATAGCTTCAATAGCCTTATTACTTGTAGTCATCTTATAATCAGTGCCGTCATTACCTGAGGCAGTTTCTCTTTCAACAGAAATTGTAGCCTGTCCATCATCTGTCTGAGTTTCGTTGTGGTAAAAATAGTTTGCCACATAAGTATCATATCCCAACACTCCATAATTATTCATATCGTTAGGGTCGTCGTCGTAATATCCCAAAACTCCGAAACCTGAATCAGAGAAGCCAATAACACCGTCGCCTGCACCTGAACTAAAAAAATCAGAGGCATTACTACCTACTCCAATAATTCCAATGCCTTTATCAGTACGGGCTTTGGAGTAAACACCATAAACATTAGAGCTCAATCCTTGTGTTCCTGCTAAAACTTTAATTCCATAAGCTGTTTCGGCAGAATCAACTTTAAAATAAGCACCATAAGCCAAAGTATTTGATCCATATGATTGAGCGTAGATATTCAATCCAATAGCATCCTGTTCATGTCCGACAGCGGAGAAATCACCGCCTACGGTATAGCCTCTATTTCCTGTTCCTGCAATATATTCAGACCAACCTTCCACAGCAGCTTGATATCCTGATTTATCCACATCCACAAGGGTTTGTCCGTATAATGCAGGGTGAGAAGCCGAACGCTCGTCATTATCACGGCTATAAAAATAACCAGCTATCCACACGTCGGAATAACCAACAATTGCGGCTATGGTAGCGTCGCGAGTTGTTCGTCCAAAAATTGCGGCACGTTTTTTATCATCTACTTTACCATAGACAGCTGAACCATCAAGAGATAAATCACCAGCAACATTTGTATAATTACCGCTATATCCTAAATATCCATAAGTTTGCAAGCCTGCAATATCAGAAAAACCAACAACCGCAGAAGTTGTATCGGCAGCTGACTGGGTTCTGAAAAATCCACCATACTGATTTGTAGAACCATCATAATAAAATCCGTATTTTTCGTTGTCGTCATAAATACGAATATTATCATTATTCAAAGGTCGAATAAAAGTTGAATCCTGCGGTTTATACCACCAAATAGGTGTTGCACCGGAAGGAACAGCATCAGGGAAGGGAGACCATTGTGAGGTATCGTTTCTTTTGTATTCCAAATTGCCTGCTCTTGTTCTAAATCCATAGCCCGTAGAACCTAATATAGTGCCTAAATTAACATATTCATTAACAACAATATTGCCCTTAAATTCCACATTTCCATTGTCATTAAAAACAATTTTATCTGTTCCATCAGACTGAATTATAAAATCACCGGTATTGTCCAGATTAAAATAAAGAGTATTAAAGCCGAAGTCCAGAGTTGTATTTTGAGAAAGATAACCTCCGAAGCGCACTGTTCCCGAGCCATTATCAGTCAGACCATTTTCAAAATGATATGCTCTGTTTCCCAGTCTTTGCCATTTAGTGCCGTCGTAATAGTAGAAACCTTCTACTACGTCGCTTGTAGTTGCAGTGTTATATATCATTAAGCCAGTGGCTGGTGAGGGGATAGTTGTATTATCTGTTGTTCCAGTGAGAGCCACACGAGGTATCAATAGTCCTTTGTCAGAAGCACTAATATCCAACATTGCAGAGGGGTCAGGAGAATCTCCTGTGGTATTTATAGCTACTTGTGCAAAAGTTAAATGAGACAAAAAAAATAGAACAATCGCAAAAAATAAAAAACGCTTCATACTCAGGTTTTTAGTGGAGCTGCGGGGAGTCGAACCCCGGTCCAAACAGACGGGCTGCCTACCGTCTACATGCTTAGCTTCCTGTTTGTTCTCGGAGGCGACCGGGTCGGAAGCGCACCCATAGCCGTCTCCACAGCCGCGATTTGAAATCTCGTGCAGATGACGCGGCACATCTGCACCAGCCTGTTTTTTCTATGACACCCCATTGGCAAGCTCGGTACAGGCGAACCTCACTTGCCGGGATGCTCGCTCCGCCACCATTCCGGTGGTCGGTTATAGCCTAATTAGGCAGCGAGAGCATATGTACCTTCGTTGGCACTTATTTGTTCTGTAAGCGATTTTTACGGGACGCTTACCTACCCCGGCATGCAGGTAGACAACCCTATCTGCTGTCAAATCCACGTCAGCCCCTTATCGGGATTACAAATATAATTCTTTTTTTATATATTTGCCAAGTTTCTAACCATAAAAAAATTAAATTATGTCAAAAATTAAATTTGCTGTTATAAAAGAAACCAAAACTCCCCCTGACAGACGCACTCCTTTGACTCCTAAAACTGCAAAAAAGTTGCTTGAAAATTTCCCAGAGGCAGAAGTTTTTATCCAAAAAAGTAATCTTAGAGCATTCAAAGATGAAGAATATCAAGCAGTAGGACTTCCTTTAACAGATGATGTCTCTAATTGCGATATTTTAATGGGAGTAAAAGAGGTAAAAATAGGCACTTTTGTTCCTGAAAAAACATATATGATTTTCGCTCACGTAGCCAAAAAACAAGAACACAACAAAGAACTACTAAAAGAAATGATACGGCAAAAAATAACACTTATAGACTATGAATATTTGACAGACGAAAATAACCGCCGATTAGTAGCTTTCGGATATTGGGCAGGCGTTGTAGGTGCATACAACGGTATGCGTGCTTGGGGATTGAAATTCAAGGAGTTTAATATTCCACCAGCACATACCTTCCACGATAAAAAACAAATGTATGGACATATAAAAAATATCAGACCCAAACCTATGAAAATAGTTATTACAGGTGGCGGACGCGTGGCAACAGGTGCTGCTGAAACACTGCAAAACTTCGGCATAAAAGAAGTTATACCAGAACTGTTTTTGATAGAAAAATTTGACTACCCTGTTTTTACTCGCTTAGACCCTGCCCATTACGTCAGACATAAAGAAGGCAAAGAATTTGACCTGTGGCATTTCTTTAAACATCCAGAGGAATATGTATCCACATTTGAACCATATACACGCATCGCAGATATGTATATTGCTGCCCACTTTTGGAATCCACTTTCTCCTAAATTTATAACCCGAGAAATGGTAGAAAATCCCAAATTTAACATTAAAGTGATTGCCGATATTAGCTGCGACGTAGATAATGGACCCATAGCAACTACAATCAGAGCAAGCTCAATTGCCGAACCTTTTTATGATTACAACCCTAAAACACATAAAGAAGAGCCACCCTTTTCATCACCAGAAAATATTACTGTTATGGCAGTAGATAACCTTCCGGGCGAACTTCCACGAGACGCATCAGAAGCATTCAGCGAAGCTCTCGTAGAAAAGGTTATCCCCGCATTTTTCAACGGCGATAAAGACGGCATTCTCCAAAGAGCTACAATACTAAAAAATGGAAAACTGACGGAAAAATTTGCTTATTTAAATGAATGGGTTAACTCATAATTTCGACAAAAATATAATTTCTATACAAGCATATTAAAAGAACGGCAGCTTAGGCTGTCGTTCTTTTTTACAAAAGAAAATCAAAAATTATTGCAAAAAATATTGCCATCCCAAGAGTTTTTATTATCTTTACAAAGAAAAAACTTTCAGCTATGTACAGTCCTAAATTTAAACAATTTCTCTTTGATGAAATACAAAGTATTAAAAAAGCGGGTTTATACAAAGAAGAGAGAATAATCACATCCCCGCAAGGAGCAGAAATTACCCTTGCAGATGGCAGAAAAGTTCTTAATTTCTGCTCAAACAATTATCTTGGGCTCTCCTCACACCCAAGAGTGATTGAAGCTGCAAAACGAGCATTGGACACACACGGATATGGAATGTCCTCAGTTCGTTTTATATGCGGTACGCAAGATATTCACAAAGAATTAGAAAGCAAAATAGCAGAATTTTTCGGAATGGACGATGCAATCTTATATGCAGCAGCTTTTGATGCAAACGGAGGAGTATTTGAGCCTTTATTTAACGAAGCAGACGCAATTATCTCAGACCAATTAAACCATGCATCTATAATTGACGGAGTTCGTTTATGTAAAGCTAAAAGATACAGATTTAAGCACGCAGACATGGCAGACTTAGAAGTACAACTGCAAAAAGCAAATGCCGATGGAGCCAGATTTAAAATAATTGCAACGGACGGAGTATTCTCTATGGACGGCGATATAGCTAATCTGCCAGAAATAGTAAGATTAGCAAAAAAATACGATGCTTTGGTAATGGTTGACGACAGCCATGCCTCAGGATTTATAGGAAAACATGGTAAAGGAACGCCAGAATATCATAATGTAATGGGTGAAATAGATATATTAACCAGCACCTTAGGTAAAGCTCTCGGAGGAGCAATGGGCGGCTTCACTACTGGCAGAAAAGAAATCATTGAAATGTTGCGCCAACGCTCACGACCATATCTATTTTCTAATGCACTTTCACCTATGATTGTCGGTGCAGCTATTGAAGTCTTTAATATGCTTAATGAGACTACTGCATTAAGAGATAAACTAATGTGGAACGCAGAATATTTTAAAGAAAAAATAAGCAAAGCTGGTTTTGATATAAAACCCACCCAATCGGCAATTGTAGCTATAATGCTATACGACGCTAAACTTTCCCAAGATTTTGCAGCACGTCTGCTTGACGAAGGAATTTATGTAATAGGATTTTTCTATCCAGTAGTACCTAAGGGCGAAGCAAGAATACGTGTTCAACTCTCAGCTGCCCATGAAAAAGAACATCTGGATAAAGCCATCGAAGCATTCATAAAAGTAGGCAAAGAATTCGGTGTGATTAAATAAATTAAGGGGGCGTCTAAAAAGGCGCCTCCGTGGCTTTTTAGGATAGACCCTTGGTTTAATTTTTTTCCTCTATCACAAACTAAATATCATAAAATCTGCCATACCCTTAACTTTTTGAATAACCCAAAAATTCTACCCCTATTTATTTTGCCCATCATTTGCAGATAAAATTAACAGGGAGATTTAACTTTTATAAAAACGTTTTTTAATTAAAGCATTAAATTCTGTAATCCACTCAGTATGGATTTTTAGTATTAACAATGGTTCAATTTTATCTTTAAGTTCTAAATTATGCTGAGAAATAAAATTTAATATCCAAGAGATAACATTTTGAATATCAATATCTTTTTCATTAAAACGCAAATAATTTATCGCCTCTGCAATAATTGAAATTCCTTGCAATATTTTATCATTAGAATCAGAATTTAAAATTATCTCTGTGAGCCCTTTTATAAATAAAAGATTGATATTGGCAGGATTTGTATTCAGCAAAATAGAAGCAGATTTATAAAGATGTTTAAAATTGTCTATATAATAATCCATAGATTGAAGAATATTTTTAACAAATTCAAAATCATATTGCAAATTATTTCTTAAAACAGTTAAATATCTGGCAGTAAAGTAATTATAAAGAAAGCTTTTAAATTCTTTTAGATCATCAGAATTTGAAATATTTACAGCAATATCCCAAAACACATCAAAAGCTTTTGTGCGTTTTTTATAAATAAAATTATGTACAAAAGCAATGTAATAATTTACAGCTTTTTCAGCTATTGTATAACCTTTGGCTTTTGGTATTTTTTCATAAACCTCAAAGGTTTTATTTTTTGTGATAAAAGCCTTAATTTTTTTATGAACATTATTGATTATTTCGGTGTCAGTTTTCTTTGTAAAAATTACAGTAAATTGTTGATTATGATAGTCAATAATAAAATCGTCAATAATACCAACACTCATAAGACGATATAATGCAAAAAGGGTCTGATTAAAATTTCTAAACTTTAAAAATACCTCACGAGCGATTTCTATAACATCAGGGTATTTATCCAGCTTCAAGTTTATTTTCCATTCTAATTTTTTTAAGAACTGAGAGAAATCATAAGAATTTTCATAAATATCAATAATCTGATTAAAAGAAATAGTCTTATCAAAACTTTGAAGTAGTCTTTTTTGCAAAAGCGTATGGACATTATTGTAAAATTCAATAGTAAGACTTCTCTGTTCACCTATATTCATATTTAGAAGCTGCTTAGCAATACCTTCCACAGGAGAATTTGAAATTTCCTCATCTAAAAATTTAAAAATTTCAATGCCGTTATCCACAATTTTTTCAATATCATATTTAAGGAAATAAAGGACTTTTTCGGCGAGCTCACGTTTATGTGCAGGAGCTTCGATAACAATCTTATCCTCTGTAAAATCAATATATCCGAGGCTTTGATTATGTTCATCATAAACATAAAGCATATTAGGATTTATAATAGGTTGAGGCAAAAGAGTTATCCAGAGATCAAATTGATATTTAATTCTACGGATAAGAATATCTTGAATTTGTTCGGTAGGATAGGTAATAAAATTAAGCAATTCATTTACAATGATATTCTCCTTTAAAGGATTAAGGTATATCGTGTTAGACATTGTATTATAAATAGCAAATTCTGCTGGACTTTCTTGTTGAACAACATTCTTTTCCACTTTCGCTTCATCTACATTATAGTGAACTAATTTCATTTGAATAGGAGAAGGTGAGTAGAAAATAAAAATATCCACCTGCTGTCTATCTCGTCCGCCTCTATTTATTTGCTGGATAAATTCCTCAATAGAAAAAGGAAAATCTGAAAAATATATTTTACGAATATCTGTTTTATTCATTCCGATGCCAAAAGAATTTCTGGCAATTAAAATATCAAGTTCATTATTTTTAAATTTAAGGTAATTATAAAAAGATTTTTTGGCTGTAAGAGCACTTATAATAATACCTTTTTCAAAGAAACTTCCGCAAAAAACATCTGCTTTCTCATCAGGATTTAGGTTCAATAAAGCATTTTTAAAAGCCAAAGGGGCATAATGGTATACCAAAGTTTTTTTCTGCCCTCTCACATATTTAAGCAACTGATCTTGTTTTTTTATTCTCAATTCGCTTGCAAGATATTCAGCAGATTGAGGTTCAGAAGAATAATTTATTTTAATAAATTTAAAATTAAACCGAGAAAAATCATTTTCAATTTGCAGGACATTTTCATCTTTAATATTTAATTTCTGCTTCAACTCAAAAATGACGTCATAAGATGCAGTAGCAGTTAAAGCTATAATAGAAGCATTATCATAATTGAGTTTAGCAATATTAGAGGGTAAAGCTCCATAGACATATCTAAAATCGTGAGACCACTCAGATATACAATGAGCTTCATCTATTACAAAGTAGCTTATGTGATAATTATTGATTTTAAATGAGTTAAAAATTTCTCGTACTTCAAAAAGATGAAATCTATCTGCATCAATAAAATTGAATATAGATTGTGCATTTTTAAATTTGGAAAGAGCTTTATATCTTTCGTATATATCAGTTGTTGCAGGAGAAAAATAAGAAACAGCATCAATATAGTAATTTCTCAGATTATCAATTTGATCTTTCATCAAGGCATCAACGGGAGTAATAATAATACTAAGTCCCGGCTGTAAAAGGGAAGTAAGCTGATATAAAAGGGTTTTAGAAGCAGTAAAAGGCAAATTTGCCAGAGTATTATTAAGTTTAAGAGCTTTTTCTAAGAAAATAAACTGTTGATAAGAAAAGCTGCTTTGGCGAAAAATATTCCTTAAAAAAAAGTTCAATGTAGCTTTTATTTCTTCTGTTTGCTTTCTATCCTTATTGATAGAAAATTCATAAGCAATATTTTCAGCAGTTGGGAAATAACGAACAGAACGAACAAATTCACTACTTCTGCTTTTTATTACTACAGAGGCGTTCTGAGGCGTCTGAGAAATATCAAAATTGGCTCTACGAAATATTGAGCTATCTATAATCAGATCATAGTTTTGGCTATCGTCAAACTCTGCTATAGGAAAAATTTTTCCTTGATAAAGAATATTCAGCTCTGCATTTTCAAAATCCTCTTCATAATATATTGTCAAATCAATTTTCGGGAATTTTCTACCTTTACCTTCCAATAAAAAAAGACGATTGAAATGCTGTTTTAGATCCTCCAAAGCAATAAAAGCGCCGGGAATATCTCGTTCAATTATTGCTATTTTCCATTCATCTGCATTCAAAGAAAGATTTCCAGAGAGTATCAAAGAAACAATAATTTTTTGAATTCTTGCTATTTCCAAAGGAGTTAAAGCAAGCTGTAATGCATCAAGACCGGCTTGTGTTCTGTATAAAGGACTTGTAAAATTTTTTCGGAGAAAATCAAAATATTTTGAAAAAGTAAAATTAATAACTTCCTGAGCATTTTCATCTGCCGTGGAAGTATCTGTTATTCTTAAAATACCCTTCCAATTTATTTTCCTCAATAATTCATTTTTCTTTTCCTCTTGTAGATAATCAATATTTTCTATCGGCTCATACTTTTTCAAATCAATAAGTAATCCTTTGACATCATTTTCTACAAAAGGATTTTCTATTGCAAAATCAATAATTTCGTCAAAAACTTCTACATTCATCTGTGATGCTATTGATGTATGCTCAAAAACAGATTTTAAGCTTCGATTGATTGACAATAATTGAATAAAATATTCTCCTATTTCTACGGGTATAAATTCAAATAAAAACTTTTGTTTTAACTGCGCTTCTTCATCAGTAAAATTAATAACCTCTTTAAGTTTATTAGCTGTCAAACGCGGATCTATAATAAATAATGCTCTCAGAATCAATTCTCTAAGTTCATCATTTATAAATTCATATTTAAAACTTATACCGTAGTTCTTTTTCTTAGTTTTAAGAAAAGTGGTTGAAAGTAAGTCCTCCACAAAACAAGAAGGAATAGTAGGCAAACCTCTTGATATAATATTATTAACAATAACAGCAGCAGGGTCAGCGTCCTCGGATATATCTAAATTTTTATTACTCTGAACTTCAAAATAAGACAGATATTTTATAATACTCTCAATGTAATGGGAGTATATATCATTTTTAAAATTCTCTAAAAGTGCTTGTGAAAAATACCCTGCTTGAAGTTGATACATAATTATCTTTTTTATT
>Ga0256833_1001819_pt1 | contig 15360 bp, 18 predicted proteins | sample 356284metaG_FD_190535 | JGI IMG/M metagenome (GOLD analysis project Ga0256833, IMG submission 190535) | Hydrothermal vent microbial communities from Mid Atlantic Ridge, Atlantic Ocean - 356-284 | ecosystem: Environmental > Aquatic > Marine > Hydrothermal vents | place: Atlantic Ocean: Mid...
TACAAACAAATCCATTAATCAGAAAAATTATAGGCTCAATTATTGTAAAAAAAAGGCTTAATGAAGCTATAGAAAATTATAAAATGCTAGGAGGGAAGTCTCCTTTGCTTGAGATTACAAACTCTTTAGCCAAAAGAGTTTATGAGTTGACTTCTATGCCAACATATCCTGTTATGAGATATGTTCCGCCTTTTGCAAAAGATACTCTTTTGAAGCTTAAAAAAGATGGTATAAAAGAACTTATTTTATTTTCTATGTATCCTCACTACTCTAGCACAACTACAAAATCTTCTATAGATGATATTTTACATACTCTAAAAGAGATAGATTATAAACCATCAATAAAAATAGTAGATAGATATTATAATAACCCAGATTATGTGCAAATACAAACCTCACTAATTAAAGAAGCTTTGCACAATCAAGAACCCAAAAATATAAAATTAATAATCTCAGCTCACGGTCTACCAGTAGATATTATTAAAAAAGGAGACCCATATCAAAAAGAGATTGAGGCAAATGTTAAATTAATTAAAGAGAATTTAGAAAATCAAGGCATATATTTTAAAGAGATAGCTTTAGCTTATCAATCAAAAGTTGGCAATAGTGCTTGGCTAGAGCCAAATTTAAGTGATATGTTAAGAAATCCTACATCTTTAAATGTAATGATTTTTCCTATATCTTTTACAATAGACAACTCCGAAACACTTTTTGAATTAAAAATTGAGCACTACGAAATAGCTAAAAAATTAGGATATCATCAATATCAAGTAGTTGATTGCCCTAATGATAGAGTTAGTTTTGCCAAATTTATAAAATCTTTAGTATTGTAAAGCTGTGTAAACTACTTTACTAAATTTAAATACAAATATTGCTATATTTTAAATTTTAGTTGTCAAAGAGTGTAAATTTGTAAAAAAATGCATATTATTTAATATAATAAGGCAAAAAATCTTCTTAAATTAATAAATATATTATATAATATAAAAAACAGAAGTAAAACTTTAAGGTTTTTTATGATGACAAAGAGTATATTTATGGATAAGCTAGATAGACAAAGAAGAGAACATCAATTAAAAGAGATGGTAAATAAAATAGACCAACAATTCCCACTAGATCCAATAGTTAAAAAAGCACTTTTAAGTATAGATAGAGAATTATTCGTATCAGATATATTTAAACATATGGCATATCAATTAGATGCACTTCCAATAGATGGTGAACAGTGGATTAGTTCACCTTTAACAGTTGCAAAAATGACTCAATATTTAGAGCCAAAAGGTTGTGATAGTGTTTTAGAAATTGGATGTGGGAGTGGATATCAAGCTGCTATTCTTTCTCAAATATTTAGAAGAGTATTTACAATTGAAAGAATTGATTCATTGTTGCAAGAAGCAAGAGCTAGGTTTAGACAATTAAATATTACTAATATTAATTCAAAATTTGATGATGGAACAAGAGGATGGAATGCCTTTGCTCCTTTTGATAGAATATTATTTTCTGCATCACCAAAAGAGATTCCTCAAGTTATATTTGACCAATTAGCAGATGGTGGTATTTTAGTAGCACCTGTAGAAGAGTATGGTTTACAAACAATTACAAGATATTATAAAAATGGAAATACAATTACAAGTGAAGTTATTGAGACTTGTTGTTTTGTCCCAATTGTTGAGGGAAAAGAGTATTGACAAAATTGTCAATTAAGTGTAAAATAGTTTATAAAGGAGTTGTCAATGAGTAGATTAATTAAACCTTCAGAGTATGCAAAAGAGTGTGGTATATCGCGTCAAGCTGTATATGCTAAGATAAAAAAAGGATTACTAAAAGCAAAAAAAGTAGAAGGTCAAATTTTTATAGAACTTGACAACTCTATAGATATTCAAAAAAAGAGAAGTATTCATCAAGAAGTGAACAAAAGTTCACATAAAGATTTATTAGCTGCAAAAGATGAAACTATTAAAATTTTAAAAGATACAATAGAAGATTTAAAAGCTACTAATAATCTAATTATAGGCACTCTAAAAGGTGAAGTTGATCTACTAAAAGAGGCATTTGGAGAGATGCAGCAACTATATAGAACTCAAATTGAACATCTACAAGTCAAAGAGCCTCCAAAATTAAATCAAAATAGTGTTGTTGATGTAAAAAACTATATTTCTGTTCGTGAACTCTCCAAAGTATTAAATTTAGATAAAAATGATAGAAAAAGATTTAAAAAAGCTGCTTTAAAAATGCAAGAGAGTGGTGATTTTAGATTTACAATTATAGAAGATGAATTATATGCACTTAAAAATGCAGATTATAGTGACTTTCTAGAAGCTCTGAAATAAATCTGGAATATTTAAGATTAATAAGATAAAATTTTATTTTAATTTACTAAAAGGGACTAAAATGAAAAAAATTATTCTAGCAAGTGCAGCTTGTTTATTACTGGCTTCTCAAGCTCAAGCAAGAGACCTTGGAAACATTTTAAAAGAGTGTGGTATTGGTGCTGCTATATTTAATGATAATAGAACTGCCGCGGCTATATCAAATCTTATTTGGGATTTAGGAACTACTGCTACATCTTCAGATATGTCATCTCCTGAAGAGTGTAAAGGAAGTAGTGCAAAAGTTGCAATATTAATTGGTAGCTCTTATAATAAACTAGAAACTGAAATAGCTCAAGGAAATGGAAAATACCTTAAAACTTTAGCTACTTTATCAAACAAAAGCACAACAGAAATAAGAAATAAGTTTGCTAAAGTTATAGCTAGTAAAGATTTTGATAAATTATCAAAAGAAGAAAAAGCACAAAAACTTTACGATATTGCTTCAAAATAATAGAGGGTAAACCCCTTTATTATGAGACTTATAATTTTTTCTATCTTTTTAATTTCAAGTTTATACTCTAATGTTAATTTAAAATCTTTGTCTAACAATAAGAGTTGGCTTTCTCTACTGCATTATAATCCATATAGTAAAACAAGTGATATAATTAGTAAAAATTTTTTTATAGATAAAAATGGAAATATAGACCCCTATCAAGAGCTTAATGCTACAATAAAAGCTTACAATAATAGAAATTATAAAATAATATGTAATTATCCAGCTAGATACTTATGGTTGTCAAAAAAAATAAAATATATAAATTTTAAAAAAATAATTAACAGCTGTAAACATCTTAAAAATTGGAGGTTGGCTAAAGATATTGATTCAATTAGTATAATATTTGTATCTGGTTTTTTAGGAAATCCTGCATCTACCTTTGGTCACTCTTTTATAAAAATAAATAAAAAAAATCAAAATAGCCTATTAGATAATACTATAAGTTTTGGAGCAAAATTACCAAAGAAATATACTATGGTTTCTTATATTGTTAATGGACTATTTGGAGGATATCGAGGAAGATATACTGATGAGTATTACTATATGAATGATATTGCCTATAGCAATCAAGATTTTAGAGATATGTGGGAATATAAATTAAAATTAAATAATTTTCAAAAGAGATTATTAGTATATCATTTTTGGGAATTAAGAAAAAGTCAATTTAGATACTATTTTCTAAATAGAAACTGTGGATATAGAGTTTCAGAGTTTATAAATATAATTAGTAAAGATAATTTTATTTCAAAATCTTTGATTTGGTATGCACCAATAGATACCTTTTATAGATTAGATAACGCTAATTTAACCTATAAAGTTATATATCATCCATCTTTAGAAAAAATTGTTAAAAATAGATACTATAGATTATCTAAGAAGAATCAAAAAATAATTAAAAAATTTATAAAAGATAAGAACTCTTCAATTGAGATTTTAAGCAATAATACTAAATTATATGATTATATTTTAGATTATTATAACTATCTTATGGAAAATATGGATAAGAATGATAAAGATTATAAAGAATTATCTAAAAGAAAAAATAAATTACTTTTACAAAGAATTAAATTACCAAAAAGTAAAGAGTCCAATATAATCTTAAAAGAAAAGGACATAACTTATAGTTCATACCCAAGCTATTTATCATTATCATTTAATAAAAATAGTGTTTACTTAAATTATTCTCCATATTCAAATGAAGATATATCTTTAAACTTACTAAATGGTGATATATTTAAAGTTTTAGATATTGAATTAAAAATTAGTAAAAGAAGTTTAAAACTTTATAGAATTGATTATGTAAATATAAGAAAACTAACAGATAGTTTTGATTTAAAAAAGTTTTATGAGACCTACTCTTGGAGACTTTTAGTATCAACATCAAAAGATAATAATAGATTTAATACCTATTTAGATGCAGGTATAGGATATAGCTGGAAAATTTTTAACAATACAAAGTTGTTTAGTTTTGTAAATTTATATGTAGATACTAACAAGAAAATCAAACTCTATCCATCATTGGGTCTTTACTTTGATTTTGATAAATTAAAAACTTCTATAAATATATATAAAAAATCACACGAAAAAATAAAATATAATGTAAATATGCAATATAATTTTAACAATAAAGAAGCTCTATACTTAAAAATAACAAAAGATAATAAAATTAAAACCTATATAGGATTAAAATGGTATTTTTAAAATATTTATTTGCTCTACTAATACTCTTATATGGATGTTCAAAACCAAATGATAAAGCTATTATTAATAATATAATAAAAAACCAAGCTTACAAAATAGATAAATATACCAAAAGTTTTGAATCTAACTCAATGGATAGATATTTTTATAATAAAAATAATGGTTTAAAAAATCTAATGCTAAATAATAAAACTTTATATATAAAAATATATAGTTTTACTAAAGGAATTTCAAATAAATTTAAACAAATAGTTTTAGAAAAAAAACCTAATTCAATAATTATAGATTTAAGAGATAATCCTGGAGGACTATTAACAGAAGCTATTAAGATAGTAGATATGTTTAAGTCAAATGGAGTAATAATAACTACAAAAAGCTCCAATGGAATAAAAAAATATCAAGCAAATATACAAAATACAATTTTTAAAGATATTCCAACTGCAATAATAATTAATAAAAATAGTGCATCAGCTAGTGAAATATTAGCTGGAGCATTAAAAGGTTTAAAAAATGTATATATAATAGGAGAGCCAAGTTATGGCAAAGGCAGCATACAAAATTTAATTAAAATTTCTAATAATAAATATGTAAAAGTTACAATATCAGAATATAAAATTCATAATAATATAGATATATCAAATATTGGTGTTCAGCCAGACATAAGATGTTTAGACAAAAATATCAACTTAAATAATATACCACCTAGCAAAATAAAAAAGATAAAAACTTATTTACAAAAAAATAATGATTTAGATAGATGTATATTTATAGCATATGCAATTTTAAATTAGCAAAAGATACTTAAGTAACATTTTAAAAGAGAAAAAAGTTATAAAATTTTCTTAAGAATCTCCTAAGGATAAAATTATGAAAAATAAAGCGTTTGGATTATGGAGTGCTGTTTTTTTAGGTATTGGCTCTATGGTAGGGGCTGGAATTTTTGTTCTTTTAGGAGAAGCTGGTGCAATTGCTGGTAATTTAGTATGGATATCTTTTATATTTGGTGGTATTATTGCTTTACTTAGTGGATATTCATTGGCAAAGTTAGCTACTGCTTACCCAAGCCGTGGTGGGATTGTAGAATATTTAGTAGAGTGTTATGGAGAAGGGGTCTTTTCTGGGACTTTGTCTATTCTTTTTTATTTATCTGCGATGGTAGCTATAGCTATGGTAGCAAAAACATTTGGAACTTATTTGACTATGATGACTATAGGTATAGATAAGCCTTTATATAATAATTTATTTGCAGTAGGAATACTTTTAACCTTTATGTTTATTAATTTAGCTGGTAGCACTATATTAGCAAAGAGTGAAAATATTATAGTAATTACAAAACTTTTAATAATTTTAATATTTACAATAGTTTTATTTTTTACTATAAATCCTGAACTTTTAAGTATAAAAGATGCACCTCCTATTAAAAATATATTCTCAGCAATTGCTTTAACTTTTTTTGCATATGAAGGCTTTAGAGTAATTACTAATACTGCTGAAGATATAGATAATACAAAAAATATTTTAAGAGCTATGAATATAGCAATTTTATTGGTAATGGGATTGTATATTGCTGTAACATTTGCAGTATTTGGCAATTTACCCCTTGATGAAGTTATAAAAGCTCAAGATTATGCAATGGCAGAGGCTGCTAAACCAGTTTTTGGAGAATTAGGATTTAAGATAATGGCAATAGCAGCTTTAATATCTACTGCATCATCTATAAATGCAAATTTGTATGCAGTTACAAATGTAACATATCAAATGGCAAAGAATGGTGATTTACCAAGAGTTTATCAAATAAATGTATTTAAAAGTTATGAAGGTTTGATTGTTAGCACAATAATTTTAATAATTATGGTTTTATTTTTTAAATTAAAAGAGATTGCTGCAATTGGGTCTATATCTATTTTATTTATTCATGGATTTGTTCATATAGGACATTTACTAAAGACTGATATAACAAAAGCTAATAAATTATTAATCTATTTAGCAATTATTACTATTGCTATTGCAATTACTCTAGCACTTCAATATACGAGTAAACACATACCAAATGTTGGCTACTCTATATTATTTGGATTTATGATTGCATTTATTTTAGAGATAACTCTAAGGTTAACAACAAAAAGAGTTATAAGAAAGCAAAAACCAAACTTAATACTTGAAAAATTAGAAGATAAGCTTACAGATATTTATCAAAGGAGATTATGATGGATGAATTAAAAAAAGTTATAATTAAGGGTATTGATATACCATTTTTTGATTTAGTAGTTTTATTAGTAAAGATAGCTTTAGCATCTATACCAGCTATGATTATTATATATTTTGTATTTGCATTACTTAGTGTTATTTTTAACGGTATTTTTAATATTATTTTATTGTAGAAGGATTTTATTATGAAAGCATTACATTCTGTTATTGTTGCATTTAGTGATATATTAAGATGGCACACTTTAAAATTTGTCTTAATAGGTGGAATTATTGCTATTTTTATTTGGCTTGGAGTTGGTTTATTATCTTGGGATTATTTGGTATCTTTTGGAGCTAAAGTGTTAGAATATATTCCTTTTGCAATGGTTAAAAGCAATGGTGCTACAATGATTAGTGCATTTTTGTGGTTTCAATTGGTTTTAGTTACCTTTGCATTAGTTTATTCAATTTTAGGTAACTTTTTATTAAGAGTTATCGAAAAAGAAAAATATAATAAAATTACATTTTTAACAATATTTTTTATTGCTATATTTTGGGGAATAGTATGGTATTTTGCAGGAGGCTATATTCATAAAGAGTTATTAAAGCTACTTACATGGCTTCCATTTGAAACAGTAGAAAAAGGTGTAGCATCTTTTATAGCTATATATATTTTATATAGCGGTTTGATTGTAACTCTACTCTTTTTTGCATCAATTTTTAGTGAACCTTTAATAAAAGAGGTAGATAAAAAGCACTTTAATAGCAAAGATATACCAACATCAAAAATATTTAACTCTATAGGATATACAATAAAAGATACAATAATTTATATTGCATTTTCTATTCTTCTTTTACCAATACTATTTATACCAATATTAAATATTATTACACAAATTATATTGTGGGTATGGCTATATAAAGATACTATTAGTTATGATGCATTAACTCTATCAAAATCTAATAAAAATATTTTAAAAAATCATAAAGGCTCAATATACTTTATTATATTTAGTGCTGTTTTATTTAATTTTATTCCTATTTTTAATCTTATTTCACCATATTTTGCAGAACTTGCGATGTATCACTATTTCAAGAGTATAAATAAATAATAGTTAATTTACTCTTGAATTAAATGTTACTAATATAAAAATATATCTATTTTGTTTGTCTATTTATTTTAAATATCTTATAAAAAGTATATAATTATATATACTACATAAAGGTAAAATTATGAGAGAGATTAAAAGATTATTAATTGCAAATAGAGGTGAAATTGCTCTAAGAGTAATAAGAGCTTGTAAGGAGTTAGATATTACATCTATTGCTATATTTTCTGAGGTAGATGTAGATGGGATTTGGGTAAGAAAGGCAGATGAGGCTTATCCAATTTTGGGAGACCCAATTGAAGCATATTTAAGTATTGATAAAATAATCTCTTTAGCCAAAAAAGCAAATTGTGATGCTATTCATCCTGGATATGGATTTTTATCTGAGAGTGCAGAGTTTGCAAAAGCTTGTGAAGAAAATGGTATTATATTTATTGGTCCCAAACCCGAACACATAGAGCTTTTTGGTGATAAAATGGCATCAAAAGAGGCTATGAAAAAAGTTGGGGTTCCAGTATTAGAAGGACTAAATGAGCCAATTTTAGATATAAACGAGGGCAAAAAGGCTGCTAAAGATATAGGTTTTCCAGTAATTATTAAAGCTGCATATGGTGGTGGCGGTAGGGGAATGAGAATAGTATATAAAGAGGATGAATTTGATGAAATGTTCCAATCAGCTACAAATGAGGCTAAGAAATATTTTGGCAAAGGTGAAGTTTTTATAGAAAAATATGTATCAAATCCTAGACATATTGAAGTTCAAATAATTGCTGATAAATATGGAAATGTAGTTCACTTGGGCGAGAGAGACTGCTCAATTCAAAGAAGACACCAAAAAGTAATAGAAGTAGCTCCATCACCAAATCTTAATCAAGAGACGAGAAAAGAGTTATTTAGAATTGCTACTAAAGCAATGTTTAAAATAGGATATGAGAGTGTAGGGACTGTTGAATTTTTGTTGGATAAAGATGATAATATATATTTTATAGAGATGAATACAAGAGTGCAAGTAGAACATCCTGTTACTGAAGTAATTAGTGGTATTGATATTATTCAAAGAATGATTGAGATTGCCAAAGGCGATAAATTAAAATTTCTACAAGAAGAGATAAAATTAAGAGGATATGCAATAGAATTTAGAATCAATTCAGAAGACCCAAGTAAAAACTTTATGCCAACATTTGGGACAATTAAAAGACATATTTTACCAGGTGGACCTGGTGTTAGAGTAGATACAAGCATATATAGTGGATATACAAATCCTCCAAATTATGACTCTATGCTAGGAAAAATCATAGTCTATGCATTAGATTGGGAAGGAACTGTAAAAAAAGCAAAAAGAGCTCTAGAGGAGTATTATATAGAAGGGTTAACAACAAATATACCACTACATAAAGAGATAGTTTCAAATAAAGATTTTATTGAAGGTAAGTTTGATACAACTTTTTTGGAAAAAAATTTAGAACATTTTACACTAAAAGCATCAAATGCTATTGAAAAAGAAGAAGAGAGAGTAAAAAAATTATCCTCATTGATTAAAAAAATAAAAGATAATAATATAAAAGTAAAAATCTAGACTACTTATTGCTACCTAGATAACATATTGTGCTCTTTTAAAAAAGATATAATTTTAAATAATAACTAAAGGAGCACAAATGCAAAACCTCACTACTATAATACTTTTAAATGATTTAGATGATACTTATACACTTAAAAAAGGACTCAATATTGCTAAAGAAGATAATAGCTCTGTTGTAGTTTTGTATGTATATGAAAAAGAGCACTTTAGCTTAAAAGATTTATTCTTTTTTGAAGATAAAACCCTTGATAAAGAGGCTATAAAAAATGATATTCAAAATAAGATACAAGAGTATGGTTATGATAAAGATGTTGCAATTTTAATATATGAAGAAGATAGTGAAGATAGGATTTTAGCTCTAATTAAAGATGATAAAAAGTATAAAGTTATAATTGCTTATCACAAAGATATAAGCAAAAGAGTAGTAAGTAAAGTAGATGAAGAGATTTTAATTGTAAAAAATGAACTATTAGAGTATGAAAAAATTGCACTATTGGTTGATTCACCAAAATATGATTGTATTAAATATTATAAAGATAAAAAACCTACACTACTATATGATGCTTATATAGAGTATGACCCAGCAATAGTTGATCCAGCAGTTGTTCCAGATATTGATTTGAGTAGCAATTTGATTGATATCGAAAAGAAAAACTTTGAAGAGATTAAGAGCAAGAATGGTTTAGATGGAGAATTTTTTGTAAATGGGGCTGGTTTGATTGATTATATAAAAGATAATGATTTTGATTTGAGTGTAGTTTGCAAAGAGATTAAAGATATATTTGGATTAGATAGTATCTTTGAAGAGTATATGGATACTACAAAAGGAGATATCTTGATTTTAGAGGGTAAAAAATGAAACTAAAAAGAAAAATAATACTTTTTATAGTCTATTTTACTATATTTTTTACAAGTGCGAGTTTGATTGATTATTATGCCTATTTAACTATCAATCCAAAATATATTATTTTAGCTAGTTTAATACTATCTTTAATATCTTTATATATTCACAATAGATATTATAAAAAGAGTAAAGCAGATGAGTTGGCAAAAAAGCTTGAAGAAATTCTATAAAAGATGTATAATATAAAATCAATACTAAGGAGTAAAATATGAGTCCAGAAGAGAAAGAGTATTTAAAAATGAAAGATGAGATAAGCGATGATGTAAGAGGCTTATTTGAAGCTTATTTAAAAGTATTTGATTGGGATATACCTGAAGATGATGATAAGAAAGCTGCTTCACTTGTTCTAAAAGCTATAAAAGAGGCTGTTGAACAAATAGAAGAAGATGTTAAAAATGGTAAATATAATAACTTTTAAGGGGATATCATGAGTCATAAAGATAAAGAAAAACACCTAGAGAGAATAAAAGATAATTTAGAAAAACTTGATTTAAGTGAAGAAGAAAAAAGTAATGCTTGGAGACATATTGAAGAGTGGTATGCAGAAGATAAAGCATGGGGGACTTTTTTAGCTGATTTGGCAAAAGTATCACCAAAAATTGAAGCACTTTTAACAGAACTTGGCTTAATATAACTACTTATAGCAACAAAATAACTATAAAGCTATTTTCTTCTTTATAGTTATTTTCATTATCTATTTTTTATTAGCTTTTTTAACTCTTTTTCTATATCATTAAAATTTTTAAATGATACAAAGCAACTTTGTAATCCACATATTTGAAACTCTTTATAATCAACAGCTAATCTATATAAATATGGATAAATGAATTTATCTAAGTTAAACTTCAACACAAACTCTCTTTTACCTTTTAGAATGTATATACCCTCTTTTAACATCAATGCGGCATCTAGAAGAGTTGCATAATATTGAGGTTCATGTTTTAAAAGATAATTTTGCCTCTTAAGTGTGCTTGTAGCAATCTTGTATATTTTATAATCTCCATTTATAGCACTATATAAAAGTAAATTTTTTATATGTAATGCAACAGGACTTTTATAACCACCATCTTCAAAAGAAGCTTTTACTCTAAACTCTTTACTTCTACTTGCATACCAATTACCATTATGATAAAAAAGTTTTACACTCTTTTTGACAATCTGATTGTAAATATCTAGATATCTTTTTTGTAAACTATTTTCATATGCACTAAATAGCATATTAGATACAAATACATAATCTTCTAAAAGCCCTTTTTGTGTAGGTTTATGAGGTAATAGAGTTTGATGGTAAATTTCATTATTTTTATACATTAGCGACAATAATCTATCAACTCTTTTGTCAGCTAATTTAGCATATTTTTTATCAACTACTTTAGCATCATATAAAGATTTTATATATAGTGCATTCCAAGCTGTATTGATTTTTTTGTCAATAAAAGGATACTCTTTTGTTTTACGATATTTGGCTAAAAGATTTCTTATATTTTTATATTTATTAAAATTACCCTGAAGATGTGGATTTGAAAAATCTCCTCCTTCAAAATTACCCATAGGTTCAATTCCAAAATGTTTAAGTGCCTTTTTAGCTAAACTCTTAGATACCCCATGTTTTATTAAATAATTATATATTTTATCATACTCATATACATAGTAATAACCTTCTTGTTCAACTCCATCTTCATTCTTGCTATCTGCATTACTAGCACTATAATATAATCCATTGTGTTGAAAATATCTCTCTACATTTGATATCGTATCTTTAACAACTTGTGCAAATATTGGCTCTTTTGTAATTTTATATGCTTTTGAATATACAGATATTAGCTCTGCATTTGTATATAACATCTTCTCAAAATGTGGTATTTGCCACTTAGAATCTACACTATATCTAAAAAATCCTCCTTCTATTTGGTCATATATTCCACCCTTAGCCATAGCTTTCAAAGTAGAAATTGCCAAATTAAGTGCATCTTTATTTTTTGTAATTGCGTATATATTTAATAAAACATCAATTGAAGAGGCTTGAGGAAATTTAGGTGCACCGCTAAAACCTTTATTTTTATAATCAAAAATAGATTTAAATTGTTCAAGTGAATATTTAGCTAAGTTATGAGGCAACTTAGCTTTTGGATATGAGCTATTTATTACTTTTTTTATTCCTGCATCAATTTTATTTCCAATTGCATATAATCTCTTTCTATCATCTAAAGCTATATTTTTTAATGTTTCGATTAATATATCTTTTGGCATATAAGTTGCAAAAAATATTGGCTTTTTATTGGGTAGTAATACTACATTTAGTGGCCATCCTCCACCTCTGCCGTTTACCAATCTATAACCTAGTTGATAATAGCTGTCTAAATCACTCTTTCTCTCTCTATCAACTTTAATTGATACATAATATTTATTTAAAACTTTTGCAACATCTTTTTGAGAAAAACTCTCTCTTGCCATTACATGACACCAATGACAAGTGCTATAACCAATTGATAAAAAAATTAATTTATGCTCTTTTTTTGCTTTTTTAAATGCTTTTGGACTCCACTCCATCCAATTTACTGGATTATCTTTGTGTTGGAGTAAATATGGTGATGTAGAATATTTTAATTCATTAGACAAAAGTATATTAAAAATAAAAATTATTGCTATAACTACTCTCATAATTAATCCTTTTTTGAGTAATTATAGCAAAAATATATAATTTTGTATAATATAATATTATTTTAGTAGCTTTTAACTCTATCTATTTTAGATGATAATCTTTTTATAATAGATTGGGTATGCCTTAAAATAGAGTCTCTTTTCTCATAAAGTTTTGCTTTTTTCTCTTCTAATTTAAACTCTTTTTCTAAAAGCTTTTCCTCTTTTGTAGTTAATTCTTCATATTTTTCTTTTAATTCTTCTATTTTTTTGTTTAAGTTATTGATATCTTTCATTAATTTATCATAATCTTTTTCATACATCTCAAATTGTCTATCGGTTTGGGCATTTAGCATCTGTTTTCTAACTCTTTTTGCTTTATTTAATTTTTGATGTAACTCTCTTTGTGCTTCTCTTAATTGTGAAGATATATCTAAAATTTCAACTTCAAGTGGTTCTAACTCTTGTTTGATACTCTTTAGTTCATCATCTACTTTTTTAATTTTTTCTTCTATTTTATCAAGCTCTTTTACAAACTCATCTATTGAATTATTTAAATTATTATATGCTTCTTGCATCTCTTCTCCTTTTTATTTGTAGTGGAGTAAAATCCACTACTTTTTATCTTCTGATTTAGGCATTTGTGTTTGTGTAGATACTTTATTAAAGCTCTTCATAAAGCCAGATAATTTCTCTTTTAATTCTTCAAATATATCTTTTGTTCCCTCATCGCTTTCTAAAATTTTCTCTATTTTTTCTATTTGCTCCATTAAATCTTTATAATCACTCTCTACCTTACCATATCCTAATGCTTGAGCTAGAGTTAATTGTTCTTTTGCATATGATAATAACTCTTTTAACTCATCTTTATTTGCATCATCTTTATCTTTTGTTAATTCACTTGCTTTTATAATAGTTTGCTCAGCTCTAAGTATTGGTAGTGGTAAAACTATCTTTTGTAAAACTAAAGTGTCAATTGTTTTGACAACTAATTTAGATGCTTCATCAAACTTCTCTTCTTCTATTAAAGGAACTATTGCTTTAAGTGCCGCTGGATATGCCACTACTGGAAGTGCAGTAATATAGATATCTAACTCACTTGCAAGTTGTGTCATAATATCTCTTGCTTTTTGCAATTCATCATTATCAATTAAATCTACTAATACCTCTTTTGTATATACAATATCTTCAAGAGTTCCAGGGTAATCTATTACTTGTTCTTTAACATCTACTGCAATCAACTCTTTTGAAGGGTCTTTTGCAATTAATACTTCTAGTTTACCCAATACACTCTCTATAGTCTCTAGTGCTTTTTTCTTATCCTTACTCTTTAAATCTTGTAAGACACCTACAACCATATTAATAATTTCAATTGCCTCATTTGAGACATTTTTATCTTGTTCATTAATATAGTTACCTTGTGAGTTTTCTACTCTTTTTGTAACATCTTTGTTCTCTTGTAACCTTTTGTTTTTTCCCATTTGTCAATCCTTTTGTCAATTTATTTATAAGTGAGATTATATAGTTTTTTTAAATTTATATTTGCTACTTATATTGCATATTTTTTTTAACTTTAATAATATAATTTTATAAAAAAGGAGGCAGTAATGGTAGAGTTTCTTAAAAAAATGATGGAGTGGGCATTAAATAAAGAAGAAGAGATGGCAAAAGAGTGTAAAATTGACCCAGAAGAGGTTGATAATCAAATCAAAAAGGTTTTAGATAAAAAGGATGAGCTTGAAAAAAAGTGTAAAGAAGAGTTATCTCAAATTGATAAATTAATTGACAGATTAGAAAAAATAAAACAAAATTCTAGCAGTTGTGAGAGTGGAAATGAGTAGTTTACTATTAAAGATTGAAGAGTGGATAATTGATAAAGAAGAGGAGTTGGCAAAAGGAGGTAAAATAGATTTACACCTCATTGACAAGCAAATTGACACTTTGCTTATTTATAAAAGAAATTTAAAATCTAAATGTAGCCAACAAACTAAAGATTTAGAGTATTTAATAGATAAATTGCACTGGGTAAAAGCATATTCATTAAAGTGTGAAGAGCTAAAAAGAAAAGAGTTAGAAAATAAATATTGAGTAATCAAAGTATAATAAAATTACATTTATTTTTAAAATAAATTTTTAATACATAAATTATACATATATCTTATCTTTTTATGTTATAATTATTATGAGTTATTATAAATTTATAATATAAAGATTTTTATATGTATAAGAAGTATCTGATATACCAAAAACAAAGAATTGAACCTTATAGTAATGTTATTTATAATAATATTTTGAAAGAGTTAGATAGAAATAAAACTAACTTTTTCCAAAAAGATAATTCAAATACAAAACAATATATAAAATTTAATATC
>Ga0256833_1001820_pt1 | contig 15350 bp, 8 predicted proteins | sample 356284metaG_FD_190535 | JGI IMG/M metagenome (GOLD analysis project Ga0256833, IMG submission 190535) | Hydrothermal vent microbial communities from Mid Atlantic Ridge, Atlantic Ocean - 356-284 | ecosystem: Environmental > Aquatic > Marine > Hydrothermal vents | place: Atlantic Ocean: Mid...
CTTATCCCCTATTGGATAACCAAGTAGTAAATCTCTTGAATATTGCTCCATAAACCAAGTATTGTCAGTACGGTTAAAAGGTAATTGGTATGGTAAGTTTTCTGCTACTGTCGAAATACTTGAAGGCATCATGGGATCGTCACTAGGTATATGCATACAAATATCATACTTTCCGGTAAGCACACCGTCAAAATGTAAATTTGCATAATTTAATACCCATACACCTCCAACGTTACGATGCGATGTCTCATAGGCATTTGCGACAACAAAATACTTATAGTATCCATTTTCTATAAAAAACTCAAACCACTCGTTATATAATCCTGCATCCATCTCTCTTTCTCTACAAAGATAACCCGGAGGATTAATCCTTTCGGTACATTCTCCACTTCTTAGTTCAATATCACCTTTATTGATTTTTCTTTCAACAACTAAATAGCCTTGTTCATATACTTTATCTCTGTTTTTTATGATATAATCTAATTTCAAGTCAATAATCATATTGTTTTTCTTAACTATAACTGTGTATTCACCTCTGTAAAAATAATAATAATTTCCAATTTTAAAACTGAGATTATTGGAAACTAATTTTAAATCTACTCCGCTTATTTCGCCTAAATATTTAGGGAAACATTCAATTTTTTTCTGACCCAAAGCAGGAAAATCGACTATTCCATCCCACTTTGCTCTAAACTGTAGATATTTGTCCCATGTATCAATTTTATTCAGTTCCATTCTTGCTCGTGTATAATCTCCATAAACAGTCTTTATCCCGTAGTGCTTTTCCAAATCCAAATACTCTTGCCCATTCAAATCCTTTACTTTATCAAATGTGTTTACATATTCCTTTACCGTACCAAAATGCGGCATATTCAGTGTTCTTAAATCAATAGTATCGGGATAAGTTTCGGAATCATCTTTATTACAAGATAGATACACCAAACTTATGCCTAGAAGTGTCAAAAATACAAAAAATTTCAGTTTCATAATAATAAATTTTAATATTTAACAAAATAAAAATAAATAACTATACATCGATATATATCACGCAATATACACTATGATTTTAATGTAATTACAAAAATATGAGGGTATTTAATACATATATATATATTATCAACTGTACTACTGTATGTTAAGAATATAAATAAAACGTTAAAGTTTAACTTATAACTAAGCAGCAACCAAGATGCCGGAATAAAAGATAAAAAGAGACAGAGAGTTACAAAAAACAAAATTTTTAATCCCAGTTTTACAAAAATACCCAAAAAAGTATCTAAAATTACTGTATTTTAGACTTTATAATGGTTTTTCTTGTTAATTTTTATAATATTTTAAAATATTTTAATTTTCTTTGCGTTTCTGTTTAAAATAAGTAATAATCTCTTGAATTTAAACTGTCTAAAAATGAAAAAGAAGTATTTAAATTATGTAACGATAATTATAGCTATATTCACAATAGCAGTAGTGTTGTCGTCTTGTCACAAAGGATATGGATGTCCATATGACTTTTAGGTTGAAATTTTTAATTAAAATATCATAAAATAGCTATTTCATATTGTTTGAAATAGCTTTTTTAATTTTTCTTTGCTCATATCTTGAAAGTTACAAATAAAAAGTATACCTTTGCGCACCGAATCACCGTACATTGATAGGAATGTATGGTTTTTTTATAATCCCGGTGTTCGCTGGCGAATTGTCTGGGTATGGTTAAACCAAGTAAATTATTTAAAAAATGGCAGTAAAAATTAGACTGGCTCGTAGAGGTAGAGCAAAAAGACCTTTTTACCATATTGTAGTAGCTGACGTAAGAGCTCCAAGAGATGGTAGATTTATTGAAAAAATAGGAGTATACAATCCACTTACTTCACCTGCAACGATAGAACTGGATAGAGACAAAGCTTTTGACTGGTTGATGAAGGGTGCAATCCCTACTGACACAATGAGATCAATTTTGAGATTTAAAGGTGTTTTGTATAAGAAACATTTGCAGGGAGGTGTCAAAAAAGGAGCCTTAACTCAAGAACAAGCAGATAAGAAGTACCAAGAATTCGTTCAAGCAAAAGACGCGAAGATTCAAAAGCGTTTTGAAGAGGTGCGTAAAGTAAAAGATGCTTTAAGAAGAAAAGTTGCCGGTGTTGATATGCCGATGCATGTTACTTCAGTAGAGGTAAAAGAAGAAGAATAGACAAATTTTTTATGGCGTTTTAGACGTCGAACATTATTATTTTTATAAAGAATACCTGATAAAACCAAAGTTGTTTTATCAGGTATTTTATAATCACAATAAAAAATATCATTTATAAATCGAATAATATGGAAGCTTTATCAAAAGACTATCTAAAGGAACTTAATACAATTAAAGAAGAATTGCTCAATTCAGAAGCCTTGTCAGAATATTTAGACACGGAGGAAGAAGAAGATTACAAAGAATTGCAAGAAAAGTTTGAACCTAAGCTTGAGGGATTGCATAATATTGTTGCAGACAAAGACCCATTGCAATTAATTTCACTAGAAAAAGAAATGCTTGATGAGGAACTTGAGGGGCTATTTTTACCTCGTATATTAGGTTATTCTGTTTTGAGGGGCGAACTTAATGAATATTTCAAATACAAATATGCGCAAAAGCACTTCAATGACATTTTAGTGGCGATAGCTAATTCACCTAATTTTGATTATCTGAGATTGAGAATTGGTCAAACCATACAAATCGGTTTTGCCTTGAGTACTGATATATGGGTGACGGATTTATTGAGTAAAGTGAATAATAAGAGTGTAAGAAAATATTTACAAAAGCAAAGAGTTCCAAGTTATTATGATCCAAAAGTTCGGGAGATAGCATACAATAAGTATTACAGGCAATTTGAAAACTTTAATTACAAGTCTGCTCCTTTTCCAAAAGATATAGTGGAATTGAAAACATACGGAAATAATCTTAAAGAGTTTTTGCTGTTTCGGGCTGCATCTGATTTTGACAATAGCAGTCTTGTTCCTCATATAAATGAATTTTTAAATAAAGAAGAATTTATTTTTGAACCCGAGTTTGTAAAGATAACTCTAGTACTAGGTATGTACTTTGATTTAAAAGAAACAAATTTCAATAGACTAACTGCTGTATTTAGCAAATTAAGAAAAGAGAAGGAAGATTTTGATACTGAATTTTTCAAGTATTATTTGCAGTTTGTAGATGATAAAGCAAATTTTAAAATTGATGCTGTAGGCAATCTTTCGAAGTTTATAGATAAATCCATTGATGATGAATTGACAACCTTTTTCAAACTAATGGATGTCGTTTATGAAAATGGCTATGTTGCTGTGGAAACCATTGATGCCATCAGACAATATTACAATAATCATGAATGGCTTTCCAATCACAATAGGTGCTTAAGACATTCATTGCTGAATAGATTTTCTAAGTTTTTTAATAACTTAGCTGAAAAAGATTATCCGGAATTCTTTGAGATGTTTAAGACTTTTGCTATCTATATGGACATTTTCTCTAATGAAAAATTCAATCAGAATATCAAGAAAATCAGCATGGAATATGTAAAGAGGATAATGAAAGTTTATACCGATAAGAGAGGAAGAGAGTATCAAGAGGTGAAAAAATTTGTAATGAGTACTTTTGTTGAACTAAAACTTTACAAACAGAAAGAATTGGTAGAATTCTTTAAAACTAAAAGAAAGAAAAAAGTATCTTAAAAAATTGAATATATGCTTACATTTGATGAGTTAAAAAGTATTTTTTTAGATTATATTAATGATAATCACTTCGACGAAGAGCCTATTGGTCTGTATCATCCTGTCAATTACTTGATGAATCTACCGGGCAAGAGAATAAGACCTGTCGCTTGTCTTATGACTGCCAATATTTTCAAAGAAGACATCTCTTCAGCATTGCCAATAGCTTATTCAATAGAAATGTTTCACAATTTCACCTTAATGCATGATGATATAATGGATGATGCAGATTTAAGGCGATCCAATGAAACAGTTCATATAAAATACAATGTTAATACTGCGATATTATCAGGAGACTTGATGATGATAATGTCTTATAAGCATTTGATTGAATGTTGTGACAACTTGGTACTGAAGGATAAAATATTACGTCTTTTTACTAATACTGCAATAGAAGTATGTGAAGGACAACAATATGACATGGATTTTGAAACACAGGATGATGTATCTATTTCCAGATATTTGTTGATGATAAAGCTAAAAACAGCAGTTTTGGTAGCTGCTACATTCAAGGCAGGAGCTATTATAGGTGGCGCTAGTGATGAAGATACTGACAATTTATATAAATATGGGCTAAATCTTGGTTTAGCTTTTCAGATTCAAGATGATATCTTGGATACCTATGGAGACCAAAATACTTTTGGTAAAAAGATTGGTGGTGATATTGTTCAAAACAAAAAAACTTATCTATATCTCAAATCACTTGAAATGGCGGACAAAGAATCTGCTGATAGATTAAAAGCAATTTACAATAATACTGATATTCCTGAAGTCGAAAAGATAAAGAAAGTAAAATTAATATTTGACAATTTGAATATTAAAGAGCAAGCGGACAAGTTAGTCGCAGAGTTGACAGAGAATGCAATGGATCATTTTAATGCTATATCAGTACCTGATGAAAAACTAATTGAAATAAAAAAACTAGCCGAATTTTTATTAAAAAGGAGTTTATAGGTACATAGACATTCTATTATATAGGTAAAACTGTAAAATCTTTTGTGAATTTGGTTATATCTATATTTTTATTCGCTATAATCAAATAATAACCACCACCACCTGCGCCACATAATTTAATAGCAATATCTTTTGATGACAATGAATCCTCCCACATTTTAAATAACTTTGGGATTATCATTTCTCTAAACCCATTAAATTGTAATCTAGATATTTCATTAAAAAATTCAAAAAGCTCAGATTCGCTTTTATCAATAAAACTTTTTACTATTTTGTCATTAAACAATGTAAGAGGATATAGTATTTGCTTTTTGTAGTCCTCATTTAATATTTTTTCTTTAAATATATCAACATATTTTTTCGTTCTTCTTGATATATTTGAATCAAGCAAGTAAAATTGATGATTTTTCATATCTATAATACTTTTATCAAATATCTCAAAACCATTTGTAGATATAGCAACAGCTTTATCAAGATATGAAACCAAAGGGTCTATACCGGAAGAAGTCCCATGAAAATAACTTTCTATTTTTGCAAGTATAGCACTTATATTTTCGATACTGTGATCTTTAGTGGTAAAATATGTATTAAATATACCTGCGCATAAAGCTCCGGAACTACCGACACCAAATCCGGTTTTTATATTAGAATCAAAATAAAGTCCTTTTTTCAAATCATCCAAAATCTTTTTATGTAAAAATTCTGAGTTGTGATTACTCCAATTTATATTACGCAAGTAACGGATAAAGTTGAAAAAAACTTGATTGTTTTTACTTTTATCAAACTTCCAATAGCCTGAAAACCGCTTAAATGGTATTGCAAGTGCGTTACTTCCGATAGTAACAGTATATTCTCCAAAAAGTAATATTTTGGAAGAAAAATATTTTTGGCTTCGATTATTCATCTAGAATGCAAAACTAAGAAATTGATTTGAATACCGAATATTTTCTAAATAAATACTTTAATTTTAGTATTTTCTTTAGATTTGCACTATAAATTTAGAATTAACTAATGATTGTAAGCATATTCAAAAAAAATCTTTTTTTTAATAGCTTGTTGTTGCTACCTTTTGCAGTGATATTGCGTTTGTATTCATTGGTTCACCCTACCTCTTTAGGTACAACAATGAATGGAGGTGTCCTCTATGATTTGGTTTTACGATTATTGCCTGAAAGCCCTATTTTTCATACTTTAGTTGGTATATTTATTGTTTTTTTTGAAGCTGTTTTAATAAATAGATTAGTCATAAAGAACAGATTTTCCAGAGATATTACTTTATTACCGGGGATGTTTTTTATAATATTAGTTTCGATTAGCCCGTCGATGCATTCCTTATCTCCCCATATGATTGGGTTGTTTTTTGTTATTTTATCATTTGCCAATTTGTTCACGACATACAAGAAGTATCAAAGCGAAAGGTTTTTGTTTAATGCAGGATTTTATCTGGGTATAGCTGCATTATTTTATACAAATTATATTTTCCTGTTTATACCTTTATTTTTTAGTCTTCTATCTATAAAAGCATTTAAGACAAGAGAATTTTTTCAGTTATTATCAGGAATACTTTTAGTGGTTTATTTTTACGCTTTCGGATTGTATTGGTACAATGAAGCCTTTGTATTACCGACTATCAAATTTAATTTATATATCTTGAAGGGGTTTGATTTATTTAGCTATTTGATAATAGGTATATATTTAATTTTAATTTTAAATACGCTGATTACACATAGAAAGTTTGTTATAAAAAAAAGTATTCAGTCACAAAAGAAAATAAATATTATTTTTGGTATTTTGATATTTTCAATAGCCCTTCTTTTTTTTAATAATCCCGATGATTTTTTTAATTACTTGTATTTAGTTGCATTTTCTTTAAGCTTTTTTACTGCTACGATTTTTTTAAGAATAAAAAACAATCTTATAATTGAAATTGTTAATGCCTTAATGATTTTTGCGATATTGATTTATCATTTTCAATTTTATCACAGTTGATAAAAAAGCTATATTGAGTATTTATTTTACAATATTTAGCGTTATTTTTTAGTTATGTAGTGAGTGCTACAGATACACCTATTTGCGATTAAGTATTTTTAAAAGAATAAAAAAAAATGAAAAATAGACTTACGGTATTATTAATGTTTCTAATAGTTTTTATAAGCTCTAATACATATGGGCAGATATTGCGACCTGTAAGATGGCGTTGGAATGTTGAAAAGGTATCAGATAATGTATACAATCTGATATTTAAAGCAAGAATTCAGGGTAACTGGTCATTATATTCACAAGATATTGAACCTGACAAAGGGCCTGTTCCCACCACTTTCAATTTTGATGAAGGAGATTTTTATGAACTGATAGGCAATCCGGTAGAAAGTAACAATGTAGAAACTTTATTTGATAAAGTCTTTGAAATGCAAATTAAAAAGTTTCATCACAATGCCACTTTTACTCAGAAAATCAAGGTTTTGGACAAATCCAAGAAACTCACAGGTTATCTTAACTTTATGACATGTGATGACACAAGATGTTTACCTCCCACCGATGTTGATTTTACTTTTGATTTTAAACGATGGGATGCACAATTGGATAAACTAAAGCCTGTCGCTACAGAAAAAAAAGAAAGCAAAGTAGAATCAGAAAAAGCTACAGAAAAAAAAAGCTCAAAAAAAAAAGAAAGCTCAAAAGAATCAGCTATAAAAGCAAATGACAATAAAGTAATTCATAACGATAATAGTAAAATAGCTTCAAAGCTTAAGAATAGTTCCGTAGCTGTTGATAAAAAAGTTGAGTCAACTCGCGTCAAAAGTGATGATGCTTCTACAAGCCAAACTATAAATAAAAGCAGGAAAAAGCTAGAACCCGTAATGTGGAATTTTGAAATCGAAGATTTGGGAAACTCAGAAAAGATTTTGAGATTCACGGCCAAAATGGAAAAAGGTTGGGATGTATATTCTATCTACACAGAAGATAATGGTCCTATACCAACATCAATTAATTTTGATAATAAGGATGGCATTGAGTTTTTAGGAAAAGCTGTAGAAAAAGGTGACTATAAAGAAGGATTTGATGAGATGTTTGGTGTCAATGTAAAGAAATTTCTTTGGGACAAACCATATATAATTGAACAAAAGATTAAAGTAACAGACAGCTCAAAGCCTTTGGATGGTTATATCAGTTACCAATCTTGTGATAACGAGAGATGTTTGTTTTTGGAAAAGGAATTCGCTGTTGATGTGAATGCTAATAAATTTGTACAAAAAGTAAAATTAGCCTCTGAAAACCTTAGCCCTTCTTCGGATAATATTGTGAAAGATGATGCTAATCCTAATACAAAATACACATTTGATAAGGAATTGATTGAAACAAGTTGTGGCGAAGAAGAATTGCCGTCAAGCAATAAAAAAGCAAGCAGTTGGTGGTTGATATTTTTACTAGGATTCGGAGGAGGTCTTTTGGCGTTTTTGACACCATGTGTGTTTCCAATGGTTCCATTGACAGTAAGTTATTTTACCAAAAAAAGTAGTTCCAAAGCTGCCGGAATAAGGAATGCAATTTATTATGGGCTGTCGATAATTGTCATATATGTAGTGATGGGACTGGCAGTAACCGGTATTTTTGGTGCAGATGCACTAAATCAATTGTCTACAAATGCATGGTTCAATATAACTTTTGCCGTGTTATTTATTGTATTTGCATTTTCATTTTTCGGATATTTTGAAATCACATTACCTAGTTCGTGGGCCAATAAATCGGATAGTATGGCTAGCAAAGGAGGAATGTTGGGGATATTCTTTATGGCATTTACCTTGGCGTTGGTATCTTTTTCTTGCACGGGTCCTATTATCGGCACATTGTTGGTAGAGACGGCAACAGGAGGAGGTCCCACAATATTGGGCAATGTACCTGTTGGTCCATTATTTGGTATGCTAGGATTTTCAACAGCTTTAGCTTTACCTTTCGCTTTATTTGCGATGTTTCCAGCATGGTTAAATTCAATGCCAAAATCGGGTAGCTGGATGAATGTGATAAAAGTAACGCTTGGATTCATTGAAATCGCTCTTGCATTCAAATTTATTTCTATAGCAGATTTGACAATGGGCTGGAAGATATTGCCATATGAATTATTTGTAGGTATTTGGGTAATAGTCGCATTGTTGATGGCGGCTTACTATCTTGGTTTTATAAGATTTCCCCTTGATCCGCCTAGGCAAAAAATATCACTTTTGCGTAAAACTTTTAGTGTGTTGATGATTGGGTTGGCATTATATTTGGCTACAGGATTCAGAGTAAGTGAGCGGTCTGAGACATTTATTACACCCAACTTGCTATCAGGATTAGCTCCTCCTGCGGGACACAGTTATATTTACCCGGTAGATTGCCCATTAAACATTAATTGCTTTCATGATTTTGATGAAGGATTGGAGTATGCAAAAAAACAAAACAAGCCTATTTTACTGGATTTTACCGGATATGGTTGCGTGAATTGTAGAAGGATGGAAGACGAAATTTGGAGTCAAGACAAAGTATATAAAATAATAAACGAAGACTATGTCTTGATTTCTCTATATGTAGATGAAAAGAAAGAATTGGAGAATCAATACTATTCGGAATTCGGAAAAAGAAAGATTAGATCTGTAGGAAATAAATGGGCTGACTTTCAGGCGATACATTTTGGTGCAAATTCCCAACCATACTATGTTCTGATGGGAAATGATGGGAAAATATTGACAAAACCCAAAGCATACACGCCTGATGTTGATAAATACAAGGCCTTTTTGGAATGTGGGTTGACTAATTTTAATAACAAATAATTATGAAGAAAGCCGGACGATAACCGGCTTTTTTTATAAACACAAAAAATGTTAAAATATAAACTATTAAATCTCGGCCTTTTTATCACATCCTTATTTGGATATATTGAATGGGGCGATAATAGTATGCTATTACTTAATGGGGAAATTGATATATTATCTCAATTTTTTAATAATTCCGGGAGTTTTCTCCATCCTTTCATATTGCTTCCATTTATCGGTCAGATATTTTTATTAATTACTCTGTTTCTTAAAAAACAAAACAAAACACTTACTATTTTAGGAATGGGAGGAATTGGAATTTTAATATTACTTATATTATTAATAGGTTTGTTAAATCTAAATTTAAAAATGATTTTTTCAACGATGCCATTTTTAATAACAGTATTTTTAATATTATCAAATTTTGATTATTTCAAGAAGAAAAAGGTTAAACAATGAAAAGGAATTATTTTATCTTATTGGTTATATTTTTGTTTGCATTTGGCTGTAAATCTCAAAATTTGCCTGTAGTTCAAACAGGGATTGAAGTATTAAGACAAAATGGTTTTAAATATTTGGAAGGCAAAAGAGTTGGGCTGATAACAAACCCTACCGGGGTTGACTCACAATTAAAATCCACTATTGATATTTTAAATGAGGCTTCAAATGTAAACTTAGTTGCATTGTTCGGTCCAGAGCATGGAGTAAGAGGTGATGCAAATGCCGGAGAAAAAATAAAATCATCTATTGACAAAGAAACAGGCATCCCCGTTTTCTCACTTTATGGTAAAACCAAGAAGCCGACGAAAGAAATGCTTAAGAAGCTGGATATTTTAGTATACGATATTCAAGATATCGGCTGTCGATCATACACATTTATAAGTACAATGGGCTTAGCTATGGAAGCAGCAGCAGAAGCCGGTATAGAATTTATGGTTTTGGATAGACCAAATCCATTGGGAGGGATTAAGATTGAAGGAGCAATTGCCAAAAAGAAATATTTTTCGATTGTTGGAGCATTTCCTATTCCGTATGTTTATGGACTTACTGTAGGTGAATTGGCAAATTATATAAATAAAGAGGGCTTGCTAAAGGGCGGTGTAAAATGCGATTTAAAAATTGTTGCGATGAAGGGATGGAAAAGATCAATGTCTTTTAAAGAAACAGGATTACCATGGGTGCCATCTTCTCCTCATATACCAAATGCTGAGACATCGTATTATTACGTTGCGACCGGCATATTAGGTGAGCTTGGAGTGATAAATAACGGTGTTGGTTATACACTACCATTTCAATTGTTGGGAGCAGAATGGATCGATTCAAAAAAGATAGCAGACGCTATGAATAGTCTTGGATTAAAAGGGGTTATTTTTCGACCTTTGACATATAAACCGTATTATACTAAATGGGCAAAAAAACATCTTGGAGGTGTTCAGGTCTATATTGAAGACATAAATTTGGTCAACCTTATGTCTATACAGTTTTTATTTCTTCAAGTGCACCACAAATTGTACCCTGAAAAGGATATCTTTTCATTATCTTCAAAAAGACATAAAATGTTTGATAAAGTGTGTGGTTCATCAGAAATAAGAAATGCCTTTTTTAAAAATTACAACTATTCAGAAGCAAAACACTTGATAGAAGCAGACTTGGGGAATTATCGTAAGAGGATAAAGAGATATTATATATATAAATACAGAACAACTGACCCGTAAAAATAATAATTTTAATAACATCTTGAACATGAATGATATAAAAAATTCAATTGATTTTATAGTGTGAATTAGAGATGACCCAAAAATTTAATAATCTACTCTTTAAACTAATCAACTTCAATCAGTTTTTATATATTTTTAAGTAAAAAAGTATTATTTACGTTTATTTGATGGGGTCAGGAACATTTTTTCAATTATATCATCATAATGCTTGAGATTAAAGCACTTATGAGCATCAGTCAAAAGTGTTCATACCACCATAATTCTATGATGTGAATCTAAATAAACCGTTTGAACTGATAAAACATTCTAATGAAGCACTTCAGACCAAGTACCCCTAATGACAGATTACAAAAAAAGTTCAAAGGACAAAGTTCAAAGGACAAAAGACAAAAGATAAAATGAATAAATGGTGAATTATCGAAAAATGATTTACAGCGGGCTATTTTAATATCCTTCCAAAGAGCTTAAATTTGAAAAGATGATTAATCATGAAGCCAAGCAAATACCAGCAGCATTAATCTGTCATGATTTTATCAACCCACCCACTACTGATGTAGCGGTTCCTTCATTACCAAAAGAGGTTTACTCTTTTGGTTCTCTCCTTCGTCAAGACCGTTCAGTCATGCATCAAGGCAAAAAATGAAAATATTTTTAATAAAATGATTTTATTAATTTTGGGGTCACCTTAATTCCCAACGGGTCAGTTGGTCTGAAATAGCTTGTTCCATTGGAATAAGGATCTCCTTTATTCATGCTTTCAATATGTTATATAAACACTGATGGATAAGAAAAGGAATACTCCGCTCCGATAGTTTTTACCTAATTCTCATTTAACAGAACAATTACTAAAGTGTTGTGTATAAATGCCTTTGTAGAACATATGATAATTGATATATACGGGCTATTTTCAGGCAGGTTTTATATCAAATTTATACTATTTGATATTAATAGATTGTCTTTTGAATAAAGAAAATATGAGTAAGGTAATTTCTTAACAAATATGATTTAAACTTATTCTTTAATTATAATATTTTTCATTAAAGTGCTTATTAATATTTAAATATCGTTATTTATTTTCAGTAAGTATATTATATTAATTATGTAAATGTTTTGCAAATATAAAATATTTTACTATGTTTGCAGTATGTGTTTGTGACTTCATATTGATTTTTGATTATTTTTTGATTAAATTGAGAAGGATAAAGCACTAAACAAAACGAACATATCGCAAGTATTTTATTATTAGATTTTTTAACTAAAACTATAAAATTATGAAAGAAAAAATTTTATACGGGATTTCTGTTGCCATTGTTTTATTACTTTCGGCAATTACATTAAGCGCTCAAAAGGCAATTGTTAAAGGTAATGTTGCAGATGATAGCGGAGGAATTGTTAGTGCTACTGTAAAAGTAATTGAACTCAACCAAGGAACTATTACGGATTTTGAAGGTAATTACATGTTAGAGTTGGATCCAGGTACTTATAAACTGGAAGCATCGTATGTAGGATACAATTCTAGTTCTAAAGAGCTAACTGTTGCAGCTGGTAAAACTTATACATTGGATTTTAAACTCAGTGAAGGTATCGGATTAAGTGAGGTGGTTGTAATCGGATCAAGAAATGCAAACAGAACCGCAACTCAAACTCCGGTTCCCGTTGATGTGATTGATATGACAAAATTAACAAACCTCGGACCTCAAACAGATGTTAATCAGATATTAAACTATGTTGCTCCTTCTTTTTCTTCCAATACTCAAACTGTTGCTGACGGAACAGACCATATTGACCCTGCATCTCTAAGGGGTCTAGGGCCGGATCAGGTTTTGGTTTTGATTAATGGAAAAAGAAGACATAATTCTTCTCTTGTTAATGTAAACGGGACAGTTGGATCGGGTAGTGTAGGAACTGATATGAACGCTATTCCGACAGCTGCAATTGAGAGAATTGAAGTTTTACGGGACGGTGCTGCAGCTCAATATGGTTCAGATGCTATGGCGGGTGTAATAAATATAGTATTGAAAAAGAATGTAGATAAAATGACTGCTTCTCTTACGACAGGTGCTCAAATGAGTAAAAACAGTAATAATTTTGAAGGAGGAATGGATGGAGAGAAACTTCAACTTGATGTTAATTACGGTCTTCCATTGGGAGATAAAGGGGGATTTATCAATTTGACAGGTTCTTTCAATACAAGAAACGCAGCTACGAGAAACAAACCTATGGGTAAATCTATTTTTCTTGGTTACAATGCCGTTGAAAGACTTGCTAATCAAGACGGCTATGATCTTAGCAAATTGCAATATGATATGGATGCGATAAAGCAATATGCCCAACAAGTAAGTTTTTTTAATAGCGATATGAAAAGTTCTATTGCCAATGCTGCAACAATGTCGGAATTAGTTGATTTATTAAATGATGATATAACGGACAATGAATTGGTGGCAAGAAATATGTCTAGAGAAGATTTCAGGATGAAAGCAGGACAAGCAAAACTAAGAGGAGCTAAATTCTTTTGGAATATGGCTGTTCCTACAGGAGAAAAATCGGAGTTTTATGCTTTTGGAGGAATCGGATACAGAAATGGTTTAGCGGCAGGATTTTACAGAAGACCCGCCTACACCGATGGAAGAGCTAATACTCCTGCATTTATGAATGGGTTTTTACCACATATAGAATCGAATATTTTGGATAAATCTATTGCATTTGGAATAAAAGGAAAACTCGGGGATTGGAATTCGGATTTAAGTAATACTTTCGGACAAAACAGTTTTGGATTTCATATAGTAAACACAAGCAATTCTACACTGGGAACATCCACACCGATCGAATTTAATGCAGGAGGATTTAGTTTTGCTCAAAATACATCTAATTGGGATTTATCTAAATTTTATAGCGATATATTTTCCGGATTAAACATAGCGCTTGGAGCTGAATTCAGATTGGAAAATTATCAATTACATGCAGGAGAAGAAGCATCATGGGCTGCTTATGATAAAAATGGAGAAGTCGTCACTCAAACAACTCCCGATGATCTTAAAGTTAAAAGTTTTTATGGTAAAAATATACCCGGAGGTTCACAGGTATTTCCGGGATTCAGACCGGCTAATGAGACCAATGCTTATAGAACAAGTTATGCGGGATATATGGACGTAGAAGCTGATTTAACTCAGGATTTTATGCTAAGTGGTGCTGTAAGATATGAAAATTATAGCGATTTCGGTTCTACTTTCAACTATAAATTAGCTACAAGATATGATTTGGGAGCTATCGCAATTAGAGCCGCAGCAAGCACGGGATTCAGAGCACCATCACTCCATCAGATTTATTTCAATGCCACAGCCACACAGTTTCTTGACGGTATCCCTTATGAAGTCGGAACATTTTCCAATAGCAGTAGAGCTGCACAATTATTTGGTATCCCTAAATTGAAAGAAGAAACTTCTCAAAATCTAAGTCTTGGTTTGACAGGCAACCTTGAATCAATGGGAGTAACATTTACAATAGATGCTTATCAAATTAAAATTAGAGACAGGGTCGTATTGACAGAACAATTTAAAAAACCCGCTCAGGCGGATAATCCTGAATTATGGCAATTGTTTGAAAATGCCGGAGCTACTACTGCGAAATTTTTTGCTAATGCTGTTAATACTACCTCAAGAGGAATTGATATTGTAATAAACCATAACACAAAAATATCATCCGGTAAATTAAATACATCTTTAGCCGCAACTTTCAGTAAAAATGAAGTAGATAAAGATGCAGACGGAAATATTATAATCAATAATGTTTCTGATCAATTGAAAGGTTTGGAATCCACTTTTTTTGGTGAAAGAAACCAATTAAATATGGAAAAAGCAATGCCTAACACCAAAATAAATCTGACTTTCACCTATGCCATGAAAAAAGTTAATTTTATGTTGAGAAACGTATATTTTGGAGAAGTGACAGATCCGGATTTTCATAAAATATCTGCAGATCCCGGAGCAGCAAAGATACATAGCGTTTACGGAGGAAAAGTTCTCACTGACTTCTCTGTTTCGTACGGTTTGACAAATAATATAAAATTGACTTTGGGTTCAAATAATATTTTAGATATTTATCCAGATAAGATACCCGGAGATCAGGTTGATGGACGTGAATCCGGATT
>Ga0256833_1001821_pt1 | contig 15345 bp, 14 predicted proteins | sample 356284metaG_FD_190535 | JGI IMG/M metagenome (GOLD analysis project Ga0256833, IMG submission 190535) | Hydrothermal vent microbial communities from Mid Atlantic Ridge, Atlantic Ocean - 356-284 | ecosystem: Environmental > Aquatic > Marine > Hydrothermal vents | place: Atlantic Ocean: Mid...
ATACGACCTAAGCGGAAGGAGGGTAAAGACACTGTTTAACGGTAACCTGGAAAGAGGACTTCACAGTATCGATGTCAGTGTGTCAGGATTGAGGAGCGGGATCTACTTCTATATGCTCAGAGCGGGTGAGATGGTAAAGATGAGAAAGATGATGATTTTGAGGTAAGTAAGTGTGGGCGCCGCCCTTCGGGCGGCGCCCCTTTTTATTTTTCCATCCATTAAATCAATACGAACCCAGAATAGATGTTGCCCCTCTCCCGAAGGAAAGTAGATCCGCTGTTACAACAACCCCTTCATTATCTTTTATAACATACCTCACCACACCACCGGGGACACCATCGTCTATCCACCATTCAACAGAACCGTTACCCGAGAGTGATCCATACTTAACATGTCTTGCCCTGAAAGTCCCTGCCGGTACTCTCACTGTTTCAATTCCCACAGTCGCCCCCTCTATGGATTCCTTCGTGAGTTTAACAGGTTTCCCGACATAACTTCCCTGTGTTACCGGAAGCTCAGCAGGTTCCTTGCTGTCAAATCTCCCCCTGAGTCTTTTGAGCTCACCCAGTCCGCTTGTAAATAGCGCCTCATAGGTGACACCTTCCCCGGGATTCTGGGATGGAACATAGGATACTCTCCACCATTCTTTTCTGTCAGGGGTTCTTTTCAAAAATGCAATTTCAAGCGTGTAAGACGACCCGTCTTTACCGGTAACGATGAACTTAACCCACTCACCGGGCTGAAAGTCCCTGTTCCATATCCAGTAGCCTCCTACACCGAGGGAGTAGGAGAATACAACTGGAGCCATTTGAGCAAGTACAACTGGTCCTCCCATTGTTTGTGACGGTGTAGCCGGAGGAACAGGTCGAGTCTGAGGTTGCTGGGAACCTGGTTGTATCACAACACCGGGTAACTTGGGTTTAATAACTATCTGGGGTACGACCTTTTTCCTGACACATGATGTTGTGAGAATGATAAAAATAATGGGAATAAGCTTTTTCACAGGTTACCTCCTTTGTTAAAGGGTAGTGGGGTGTGGGGCGCCGAAGGCTACGCCTTCGGCGCCCATTTTTTACTTTGCCGCGTTACCTACTCTCTTATATCCCTCAAGAAGCTGGAGCGCTCCACTCAATGTCACTGAATGCTCTGTGTTGTTAACAGACACAACCTTTATCTTACCGTAATAATCATGACCTCCTGCCACAACCTTAGCCGCGTAAACGGCATTCACGGTCGCAGGAACACTTCCCACCGCAGGCTCCACAACTATGGAGTCCAGGTCCTCGTATCTGACATTTGCAATTTCAAAGAATGTAGAGTCAGGTGAGTTGGGACAGGAAGAGGTCGACTCCTGTATCCCCTTGATCAGCCCGTTCACATAAAACATGTCAACAACATCGCAGTGTCCCGTGAGAGGATAAACGAGCAGGTTCCCGTTGTTGTCCCAGCCAGCCCCTGATGGATGGGTGGTATCCGAATAGGCGAGTGCGTCGTAAAGAACCACATTGTCTGTCTGAACAGGACGGAGATCAACGGGGTTTGTGGGATCACTGAGCAAATCCCCCTTGTAGGCCCTCACTTTGTAAATATCGTTAACAGTTACCACGATAGCGGTACTGTCTTTGTCCTCTATGGTATCAACTGCCACATTACCCTGATAGAGATAGTATCCATCAGCATCTGCCACCGCATCCCACTGGAGTTTCACAGCGTAACCGTTATTAACCACAGTCGCCGTCAGTGTACCGGGAGACTCAAGGTACTGGTTTTCCTCTGTGGTGGAGCAGGCACCAAGAACGATGAGTCCCGTTATTAACAGTCCACTATACAGGACTTTCCTCATGATTTACCTCCTTTTTGATTGGATTGTTCGAATAATAACATTAATTTGTAAAATCTTCAAGCCAGGACAGGGTGGTTCAAAAAATATTTCTCGCGAGATAATTTTGCGGTTATCATCCCCCTTAATCCCCCTTCTTGCGAAGGGGGTACCTCTCTCCCAAATCCCCCTTGGAGAAGGGGGAGACAGGGGGATTGAAATTTAAGCGGTAGACATCCCCCTTAATCCCCCTTCTTGCGAAGGGGGGATTATTCGAAAACCCTCCATTATCGGGTTTGACAGTTAGTTTGGATACAGAATATTTTAATAATCCAATCCTTTCCCGGGGGAGAAGCGATGATTGAGGTCAGGAATCTTGTGAAAAGCTACGGGTATATCAAAGCACTCGACGATGTAAGCTTTGAGGTCAGACGGGGAGAAATCGTCGGGTTTCTCGGTCCCAACGGAGCCGGCAAAACCACGACCATGCGGATAATAACAGGTTACATCTACCCTGATTCAGGTGATGTCCTCGTTCGGGGTAAAAGCGTGGTTCAGGATCCCATAGAGGTGAAAAGGAGCATTGGTTACCTCCCGGAGGATAACCCGCTGTACGATGACATGGAGGTCCTCGAGTACCTGCAGTTCATTGGAGAGGCCCGTGGACTTAAAGGCTCGAAACTCAAAGACGCCCTCGACAGAGTTGTCACCACAGTTGACATAAATCATGTTGTTTACAGACCCATAGGTGAGCTTTCCAAAGGCTACAGGCAGAGAGTGGGTCTTGCCCAGGCTCTCATCCACGATCCAGAAATCCTTATTCTCGATGAGCCCACCACAGGACTGGATCCCACTCAAATCGTGGAGATAAGAAGCCTTATAAAGGATCTTGGAAAAGAGAAAACTCTTATCATCTCCACCCACATACTGCCTGAGGCTCAGGCCACTTCCACCAGAATTCTTATAATCAATCGCGGAAAGATCGTTGCCTCTGGAGCTCCGGAAGAACTAACCCAACTCGCAAGAGGAGATCATTCAATCCACTTCGTTGTGAAGATCGGTTCACCCGAACAGGTTGCAGGTATCCTTGATCAGACGCCATGGATTGAGGCCCATACTTACAGGATCAGGGATAACGGTGAAGTTGAATTTGTCATCAGGCCGAAAGGTGGAGAAGACATAAGAGAAAGGTTGTTCCTGCTTGCCAGAGAAAATGACTGGATACTTCTTGAAATGTGGAGAGAAAAGGCCACCCTTGAAGATGTCTTCCTGTCACTGATAACCGAGGAGGTACCATCATGATTGCAGTGATGAAAAAAGAACTCAAATCCTACTACAATTCCACCATGGGATACATTATTACAGTCGTATTCCTTGGACTAACATCCTGGCTGTTTTTCAAAACATTTTTCCTCTACGGCGAAGCGACGATGAGACCTTATTTCAACATGTTACCGGTCATCTTCATGCTTTTTATGCCTGCCATAACCATGAGACAGTGGGCAGAGGAGAGGAAACTGGGCACAATTGAAGTGCTCTTTACCCTTCCCTTGAAAGATCTTGAAATACTCCTCGGGAAGTACTTTGCAAGCATCTTATTCCTTGTAGTCATTCTGGTTCTCACCTTAACCATCCCGATTTCCATCGCATTAATTGGTTCACCCGATCCCGGTGAGATAATTTCCGGGTATTTCGGCGCTATTTTGCTTGGCGGCGCCTACCTTGCAATAGGCCTGTTCGCCTCCAGCCTCACATCAAGCCAGATCGTTGCCTTCATCCTGGGTCTGCTTTTCAGCTTCGTCCTCTTTATCGTGGGAGAATCCTTTGTGACAGTAACGCTTCCACCTGCCATTGCTCCACTCGTCCGTTACTTCGGCCTGGGCTATCACTTCGATTCCATCGCCCGTGGTGTTATTGACCTCCGTGATGTACTCTACTACCTCACAGTTATCGTAACTTTCCTGTACCTCACTTACATCGTTATAAAGGAGAGGAGATAAGATGAAACGGAAAGAACTTGCCAGAGAGATCGCAAGCCTGATACTTATCCTCTTTATTCTGATCGTTGCCAACTTTATTTTCACGAGAGTGCTCGTCAGAGTTGATCTTACAAGAAACAAAATTTACTCCCTGTCAAACGCGTCAAGAAAAGCGGTCTCCAGACTCGACGACATCATGATTGTGAAAGTTTACATGAGCGAGAAACTCCCCCCAACCCTTATGCCCATCAAAGAGAGGGTTTCAGATTTACTTGAAGAATACAGGGCCTACTCACACGGAAACCTCAGGATAGAATTTATCGACCCGGCCAAAAATCCAAAGATTGAACAGGAAGTGAGGTCTCTTGGCATCCCCGCAGTTGAAATGAACATACTCGAAAAAGACAGGCTACAGGTGGTCAAGGGCTACCTCGGAATGGCCATTTTTTACCTTGATAAGCACGAAGTCATCCCGGTCATACAGAGCACCGACGATCTCGAGTATCAGATTACATCCAGAATCCTGAAACTGACAGAGAATCGTTCCCGTGTCGTTGGATTCCTCGTAAAGGGTGGGAATCACGACCTTTATGGGGACTACGAAACTGTCAGAAAAAGGGTTGAACAGGAATTTAAACTCGTGGAGATAGACTCCACTATTCCGGATACCCTCGATGTGCTCGTGGTTGCGGGAATATCGAAACTGGATACCGCCACCCTTTACAGGATAGACCAGTACATCATGCACGGAGGCAAGGCCATTCTCCTCGTTGACGGTGTGGATGTCAACGGTCTCAGGGCCGTTGGTGTGCCGGAGAACAAACTCGACCTTGTAAGTTATGGCGTAAAGATCTCACAGAACCTCGTTCTCGATGTCTCAAACGAACTTGCCCCCTTCAGCTCCGGTGTAATGAGATTTATCGTCCCCTATCCCTTCTGGGTAAAGGTAAGAAACTTTGACAGGGAGAATCCCATCGTGAGTAAACTGAATTCTCTCGTACTTCCCTGGACGAGCGGCCTTGAGATCAAAGAGGATTCTTCGGCCCAATATACCGTCAAAATCCTCGCAAAGAGTACAAAACAGAGCTGGGAGCAGAAAAACTTCTTCGTCCTGTCACCGGACTTTATCAAAGTCCCTGAGAAGAACAGGCTCACGCAGTTCAACCTCGTGGCACTGGTACGGGGCAGGGTTCCCTCCACATTTGGCAATACTCCGCCGGAAGGATTTGATTCCACCAGACATGTTTCTCTCAGCGATTCCACCCTGCTCCTTGTAGTTGGAAACTCCCGGTTTCTGCAGAATCCTTTTGCCGGTAGCTTTAAAGAGAACCTGGTCTTCTTTATGAACGCACTGGATTACATGAGCTTTGGCAACGAGCTCATTGATGTGAGAACAAAAGTGCTGACTGAAAGGCCTATTGCACAGCTCAGCGACGCCGCCAGAACCCTGATTAGACTTGTAAATATCGTCTTTGTGCCCCTTGTAGTGGTTATTTTCGGTCTCGTCAGATATTCAATAAGGAGAAAGAGAAGGAGGTAAACCATGAAAAAACTCATAATCCTCGCAGCGATACTTGTCGTCCTCGTGGTTGTCGCTCTTGTAGTCCAGAAAAACTGGAAGTCACGGAGAAGTTATAAAGAAAACTCTCCTATACCCTCCAGTGTGACAGAAGATGTCATTACAAGGCTCGAAATCATAAATGGCAGGGATACGGTCGAGGTCAGAAAAACAGACGGCAAATGGGTGGTTATGGTTGACGGAGAGCCAAAGGAGGCAAACCAGAGCCTGGTAGAAAAAAGACTCAAGATCCTCGTTAATTTGAAGGGAGAGGTTGTATCTAAGAATCCCAAAAATTACGAAAGGTTCGGAGTTACTGAAAATTCCCACAGGGTGATCGCATATAACGGAAATCAAAAACTCGTGGAACTTTACCTCGGCAACACGGGACCGACATTCTCCTCCACCTATGTGAGAAACCCAGAAATGAAAGAGGTTTTTCTCGTGAAATCTTACCTCAAAAGTCCCTTTACATCCAGTATAGAAGGGTGGCGAGAGAGAAGAATTTTCCTCTTTAAGGCAGACAGTATAGTAAGACTCGCCTACATTACCGGAAAAGATACACTTTCAGCAGAAAGGGAGGACACAACCTGGAAGTTCAGGGGCGATACTTCGGCGCTGAAAAATGCAATCAACACCATACGCGCCCTTTCCGCCATGGACTTCGTGGATACCCTCACGCCTGAACAAACGGGACTGGATAAACCACGAGAGGTTTTTGAGTTAACTCTCAAAGACGGATCAACATACAGGCTCCTGGTAGGGAAAAAGAGAGATAAAAACTCGGTATATGTGAAGCGCGAGGATAAGGACCAGATTTATGTGATCTCTAACTATCAGTTAAAACGACTTAGAGATCCCTTCAGGAAAAAGAGTAAAAAACGATAATCCCTGCCAGGAAAATAGAAAAATCCCCCTTTGAAAAAGGGGGATTCAGGGGGATTCTCAAATTCCCCCTGATGAAGGGGGTCATCCTCTCCCAGAATCCCCCTTGGAGAAGGGGAACTCTCGTCTTTCTCAAAGTCCCCCTTGGTGAAGGGGGATTATCCTCTCTCAGAATCCCCCTTGGAGAAGGGGAACTCTCGTCTTTCTCAAAATCCCCCTTGGTGAAGGGGGATACAGGGGGATTGAAATTAAGCGGTAAACATCCCCCTTAATCCCCCCTTCTGAAGAAGGGGGACTTTGGTCTTTTCAAGCGGTAAACATCCCCCTTTGTCCCCCTTCTGAAGAAGGGGGATCGGGGTTCCCTCAATCCCCATTTCCAAAAGGATTCTCAAAATCCCCCTGGCAGAAGGGGTTACCTGACTTTTCTGAGGGGTGCTTGTTGTCCTGAATTTCAGAAAATTCCCAAAAATTGAATAATTACCGTGTTTTCATTACAATAAACAGCTATGAAATGGTCAAAGGCTTTCATACCAACGATTAAAGAGGTGCCGAGGGACGCTGAGGCGAGGTCCCACATTTTTCTCCTGAAGGCGGGATTCATCAGGCAGCATCAGAGTGGTGTTTACAACATCCTTCCCCTGGGATGGAGATCCATGCTGAAGATCATGCAGATCATCCGGGAAGAGATGAACGCCATCGGTGGTCAGGAGCTACTCATGCCTGCTCTTACATCGGCAGATCTGTGGAGAGAATCTGGAAGATGGGTTGACTTTGGCAACGAGATGTTCAGACTTAAAGACAGAAAGGGTAAGGATCAGGCCCTTGCTCCCACCCACGAAGAGATCATTGCAGACATAGCGAGGAACGAAATCAGATCCTACAGAGATCTACCCCAGATATGGTACCAGATCCAGACGAAGTTCAGGGATGAGCCCCGTCCGAGATTTGGACTCCTCAGGGTGAGGGAGTTCATTATGAAGGATTCTTACAGTCTCGATAGGGACTTTGAAGGACTCGATGTCAGTTACGAGCTCCACAAAAAGGCTTATACGAAGATATTTGATAGGTGTGGATTGAAGTACACCGTCGTCCAGGCCTCATCGGGCCTCATGGGAGGGTCTCAGTCCGAGGAGTTCATGGTGATCTCGGACGCCGGTGAGGATACGCTCGCAATCTGTGATAAGTGTGGTTACTCGGCAAATACTGAAGTGGCCGAGGGGAAAATTCCAGAAGAAAGTGTCCCACCTGCACATACGAAGAGGGAAAAGGTGCACACTCCTGGCATCAAGACGGTGGAAGAGGTTTCTCGTTTTCTGGGAGTTACACCGAAACATCTTGTGAAAACGCTACTTTTTGTCGTTGACGACCGCATGATAGCGATCCTGATTCGTGGGGACTACGAGGTCAACGAGGCAAAGATCATGAGGAAATTCGGTCCGTCTATAAGACTTGCCACTCCCGATGAGGTAAAAGAAAGGTTTGGCGTCTCCGTGGGATTTCTCGGTCCCGTGAAACTTGATGTGGACGAGATTTACGCAGACTTTAGTGTAAAAACCTTAAAGTATGCCGTTGTGGGGGCAAACGAGGACGACTACCACCTGGTTGGAGTGGACATTCAGAGTGATGTAAACATAAAGGAATTTGGTGATTTCAGGATCGTCAAAGAGGGCGATCTCTGCCCCAGGTGTGGAAATCCTCTAAAGGTTAGAAGTGCTCTTGAGATCGGGCACATCTTTAAGCTTGGCCTCAAGTATTCTGAGGCGCTGCACGCATATTACATGGATAAGGATGGGAAGGAGCGTCCCATAGTAATGGGCAGTTATGGCATTGGAGTTGGCAGAATAATGGCCGCTGCCGCAGAACTCTACGGTGACGATAACGGGCTCTCCTGGCCCATCAACATTGCACCCTATGAGGTCGAAATACTTGAGCTCAACTCTCCCAGAACGGGAGAGATAGCAGAAAGTATTTACAAAGGTTTACAGGAAAGCAAAGTTGATGTGATCTGGGACGACAGGGAGGCAAGTCCCGGCTTTAAGTTCAAAGACGCAGATCTCGTTGGAATCCCTGTCAGGATTGTGGTAAGTGATAGAAAAGTGAAAAACGGGATGGTGGAGCTTCAGATCAGGAGAGATGGTACACGGAAAGATCTGAAGATAGAGGATTCCATATCTTATGTGACAGACCTTGTAAGGAGGATGAAGAAGGAGAATGCTACTGGATAACGATGAAATTGAAAGGAGAGTTGAAGAGATCCTTACACCTATACTGGAGAGGAAGGGGTATGTTCTCGTTGACATTGAGTTCAAAGGAGCTGGTAGAAAGCAGATTCTGAGGGTTTTTATAGATAGAAGGGAGGGAGGGATCACCGTCAACGAGTGTGCACGGGTATCTGAGGAACTTTCCCTTGTTCTGGATGTTGAGGATTTTATCTCTGGACCTTATATTTTGGAGGTATCCTCTCCCGGACTGGATCGAGTTTTAAAAAAAGACAGGGAAATAAACTGGGCTATAGGGAAAAATGTCAGGGTTGTCACTATTGAGGGGGAAATAAGAGGGAGACTGATAGACAACCTTGAAGACAGGATAATAGTTGACGATACGGAGATCGAGAAGGACAAGATTTTGAAAATCCAACTTAATGAGGTGTAAGGATGAACGGAGAGATCGTTGAATTAATTAACCAGATTACAAGGCAGAGGAAGCTGGATAGGGATTTTGTTATCGGGGCCTTGAGGGATTCAATAGCCCTTGCAATCAGAAAATCAAGGGGTTCTGACTATGAGGTTAGCGTGGAGATCGACCCGAAAAAGGGAGATGTGACCGTCTGGGTTTACAAAAAGGTTGTGGAAAATGTGAGCGATTCTGACAGGGAGATTTCCATTGATGAGGCGAGAAAGATAGACCCTGCGGTCAAGGTTGGTGACACTGTCAGGGTCCCTGTGCCGTTTACGGACTTTGGGCGCAGCGTGGTTTACAGGATCCAGAATGTATTTCTCCAGAAGATCAGAGAGGCGGAAAAGCAGCACATTTACAGAGATTTCCAGGAGAAGGTGGGTGAGATAATTTCAGGGACCATACAGAAGGTTGATAAAACCGGTGTTTACATAAGTCTCGGGAAGGCGGAGGCGCTTCTCCCACCTGAGGAGCAGATTCCCGGGGAGAAGTACAAACAGGGTGGTTCTATCAAGGCCCTCGTCCTCAGGGTCGAGGATCAGAGAAGGAGGCCGCAGGTCGTTCTTTCCCGGACCCATCCTGATTTTTTGAGGCGGTTACTGGAATTTGAGATCCCTGAGGTTAGTGAAGGAACCGTTGAGGTCAAGGCGGTTGCGAGGATCCCGGGTAAGAGGTCAAAGGTGGCTGTCAGGTCCAAAGATCCAAAGGTTGATCCCATCGGGGCGTGCATAGGAATCAGGGGCACGAGGATCCAGCCCATAGTGAAGGAGCTTTCCAACGAGAAGATTGATGTTATCAGGTGGGATCCCGATCCCATAAGGTTTACTGCCCTTGCCATGTCACCTGCAAAGGCACTCGTAATTTACGAGGACGACGAGAAGATTTACTTCGTGGTGGAGGATGAAAAGGTCCCTGAGGCGAAGGGAAAGGAGGCCCAGAATGTTATTCTTGCTTCAAAGCTTGTGGGTAAAGAGATCGTGGTCATCCCGTTATCTGAGATGGAGCCTCCAAAGGATGCGGTGACGATACTGGAACTTGAAGGTATCGACGAGGAAGTCATTCAAAAGCTGAGAGAAGCCGGATTTTATGTATTTAAAGAAATTCCGTCCCTTGCAGAGCTCGTATCTGTGGATGGAATAGACGAGGAAACGGCATTAAAGATCCTTGAGAAGATCGAGGAAAAGTTAGAGGAAAAGAGTAAATGAAAGACAAGCCGAAAAGAGAGGTAAAAAAGAAGAGAGTAAAAGACCTTGCCGCCCAGCTTGGTCTGTCAAACAGGACCTTAATTGACATGCTTCACGAGCTGGGTTTTACCCAGGTGAAGTCTCACAGCAGTCCTGTTACGAAGGACATGGAGAAGGCCGTGAGATCTGCCATCTCTCAGGCCAAGAGGAAACACAGAGAAGATTTTGAGAGGAAGAAAAAGATCTGGGGTGAGGATGAGAAGAAGGAGAGGCAGGATTCGAGGAGGAGGCAGAGGAAGTTCCAGCAGAAGGAGATCAAGGAACGGGTATCAAAGACACTTACCAAGATAGAGAGAGGGCAGGCAAAGCCGAAGAGGAAGAGGAAGCCGAAAGAGAGTGGCGTGGAGGTAGAGGAGAAGAAGGTTCTCGTCATCCCGGGTCCCATGTCAGTGGGCGAATTTGCAAAAATGCTGGGTGTCGAACCTGTGGAGGTGGTCCAGTTTTTATTCAATCAGGGGATAATGGCAACCATAAACCAGGTGATAGATGTTGACACCATGTCAATCATTGCCGAAGAGTACGGTTATGAGGTTGAGGTCAGGGAGGAGGAAGTTGAGGAAATAGAGGAGGAGGAAGAGGAAGAGCTCAGGCCAAGACCTCCTGTTGTCACGGTCATGGGGCATGTTGATCACGGTAAAACCACACTACTTGACTATCTCAGAAAGACGAATGTGGCGGCAAGAGAGGCAGGTGGTATAACCCAGCACATAGGCGCCTATCAGGTAGAGGTTAACGGAGAGAAAATAACATTTATAGACACGCCGGGTCACGAGGCATTTACGGCCCTTCGTGCCCGTGGTGCCCAGGTAACGGACATCGTGGTTCTCGTGGTGGCTGCAAACGAGGGTGTGAAGCCCCAGACGGTTGAGGCAATAAACCACGCAAAGGCTGCGAGAGTTCCCATTATCGTTGCTATAAACAAGATGGATCTACCCGACGCTGATCCGGAGAAGGTGAGAAGAGAGCTTACCAAGTATGAGCTTGTTCCCGAGGAGTGGGGCGGTGATACCATTATGGTTGAGATATCTGCAAAGACTGGTCAGGGTGTCCCGGATCTTCTGGATGCCATTCTGCTCAAGGCGGCTGAGCTCGACCTCAAGGCGCCTTACGAGGGGAAACCCAGAGGAGTGATCCTGGAATCCGGACTCGAGAAGGGCAGAGGACCGGTTGGCACCGTCCTCGTTCAGAAGGGTACACTGAAAGTGGGAATGCCCTTTGTCGCAGGAACCACCTATGGCAGGGTCAGGGCGATGTACAACGAATTCAACCAGAGGGTGAAGGAGGCCACACCGGGCACTCCAGTCCTCGTCCAGGGTTTTGAAGAACTCCCCCGGGCGGGTGACATCTTTTATGTGGTGGATTCTGACTCTCAGGCCCGTGAAATCGCTGAGGAGAAAAAGAGGATTAAAAAGGAACAGCTCATCAAAGGTGAGTCTGAGATCACCATCAGGAGAATTCAGGAGAAGCTGAGGGCAGGTGAGCTCAAAGAGCTTCCAATCATCATTAAGGCGGACAGGCAGGGCTCCCTCGAGGCCATAAGTGATGTCCTGAGTAAAATGGTTTATCAGGAAGTTAAGGTTACGATAGTCCACCAGGGAATAGGTGATGTGAAGGAGTCCGACATCCTTCTTGCATCAGCAGCGGAAGGTATTATTATCGCATTCAATGTGGGAGTATTCCCCGAAGCCAGAAAGCTTGCCAAGGCTGAAGGGGTGATGATAAAGACTTACAGGGTGATTTACGAACTGCTCAACGATGTAAAAGACCTGCTCGCCTCACTTCTTGAGCCCGAGACGGTGGAGGAGGTCATCGGACAGGCAGAGGTTAAGCAGGTATTCCATGTTCCGAGGACAGGTAATGTTGCAGGATGCATCGTTATAAACGGTGTTATCCGCAGGGATGCCCATGTGAGGGTCAAAAGAGATGGAGAAACCGTTTACGAAGGCAGAATCGCCTCTTTGAAGCGTTTTAAAGACGATGTACGGGAGGTTGCTTCCGGTTACGAGTGTGGCATTAAGGTTGACGGATTTGAAAAGATCAAAGAAGGCGACATAATAGAGGCTTACGAGATCAAGAAGGTTCAGAAAAAACTTGAGTGATGTTAATAGGGCTCCTTGAAGTAGAGCTTTACATTCCCAACTGCAATTCTCTGAAGGAAAAGAGGTTTGTCTTAAAAAGTCTGAAAACGAAGCTGAGGAACAGGTTTAACATCTCGGTTACTGAGTCAGATGGTCACGATCTATGGCAGAGGGCGAAGATACTCGTGGTTACCGTTTCCAACGATGGGGCATCGGCAAACTCCACTCTTTCAAAGGTTGTGAACTTCATTGATGCTGATAGAAGAGTTCAGCTCCTTGATTACAAACTTTCATTCAGGTGAGGTATCATGTACGAGAAGAAGGTGAGGATACCCAACAAACTGGGCATACACGCAAGGCCGGCTCAACAGTTCACATCCCTTGCAAAACAGTTTGAGTCGGAGATAATGGTGGAAAAAGATGGGAATGTAGCCAACGGCAAGAGCATTCTGAGCCTTTTAATGCTCGTTGCCGATTATGGATCTGAAATTACAATAAGAGCGGAGGGGCCAGATGAGCAGGAGGCAGTTGAAGCACTTGCAAAACTGGTGGAGGAAGGATTTGGAGAAGAGTAAAGAGGAGAAGAGGTTTAAAGGCATCCCCATTTCACCGGGCATCTTTATAGGAAAGGCCGCACCTTTTATCGGGGAGAAGTTTGCCATCTCCACCAGAAAAATTTCAAAGGATCAGGTGGATTTACAGATAAAACTGTTTAAGGACGCCATTGAAAAGACCAGGGGGACACTCGTTAAGATGCGGGAGGAGCTCGACGACAGACTCAGGTCCATTCTCGAGCCTCAGATCAGGATAATAGACGATAGTTCCTTTATCGAGAAGGTGATCAAGACCATTCGGGACGAGCGTCATTATGCTGAATACGCGGTGAAAAAGACCATCGAGGACTATGCCATCAGGATGGAGTATCACGCCAGAGACGACTACATCAAGGAAAGGGCAAAGGAACTGCGACAGATAGCTGATTTGATCATAAAGAACATGCGTGAATCGAGCCCTGTAAAGATAGAACTCAAAGACGACGACATACTCGTTGCCTACGATCTTTCTGTGGCAGACACCATAAGACTTTTGAAGATGGGAGTAAATGCCATTGTGCTCGAAGATGGTGGTAAAACATCGCATACGGCCATCATTGTCAAAGACTTCAGAATCCCGGCAGTTTTCGGCGTTAAGGGAATCCTTAAAGAGGCAGAGGACGAGACTCCCATGATCGTTGACGGTACACGGGGTATCGTTTTTCTCAATCCTTCAGAAGCCACGGTGGAATATTACCTCAGGATTCAGGAGGAGTTCAGGTCGTTCACTGCAGGCCTTCTTAAAATCCGGGACGAGATGTCCATAACGAGGGATGGAAGGGCCGTTTCCCTGTTCGTAAACATTGATTTTCCCGAAGAGGTCAGGTCCCTTGAAGTTTCAGGTAAGTGCGGAATTGGGCTATTCAGGACGGAAATCCTTTTTGAACAGTACAGAAACGACGAAGATAAGCAGTTTGAGACCTACCTGAATGTCGCAAAGGAGGTATATCCACATCCTGTTATCATCAGGGTCTTTGATGTAGGAGCCGATAAGTTCGGACTGGATGAACTTAACAACATGGTGGAGCAGAACCCGTTTCTTGGAGTTCGGGGTATAAGGGTGCTTTTGAAGTACCCTGAAATCTTCAAGATTCAGCTCAGGGCGATCCTGAGGGCACACAAAGAGGTGGGAAATATAAAAATCATGATCCCCATGGTCAGTCTCGTCGAAGAGGTGGAAGAGGCCCACGAGATCTTAAATGAAGTGGTGGCCGAGCTCGTCAACACATACGGTGAGAACTTCCCTGTTCCGAATTTCGGCATTATGGTGGAAACCCCGTCTTCTGCCATTCTTGCTGACAAGTTCGCAGGTTTCGTTGACTTTTTCAGCATAGGAACAAACGACCTCACCCAGTACACCCTTGCCGTTGACAGGAAAAATACGAATGTTTCAGAGATTTACAATCACCTGCACCCTTCGATTCTGAGGTTGATAAAACAGGTCGTTGAAATAGGGCACGAAAATAACATCCTGGTTGAGGTTTGCGGTGAGCTTGCATCGGATCCCTACGGCGTTCCCATACTTCTTGGCCTCGGTGTGGATGGCCTGTCTGTTACTCCCTCGAGCCTCCTTGAAACCAAGGAGTTGATAAGGAGGCTATCCTTTGAAGAAATAAAGCCCATAGTCAAAGATGTACTTGCAAGCTCAACGGCAGATGAAGTAAGATACATAGTGGGTGAGCTTATAAAAGAGAAATTCCCGGACATTTTCCGGTTCGTTATTTCACCATACAGATTTTTCAACGGAGGTGAGCATGATTAAAAGACTTCTGATCCTTGTTTTTGCGGGGAGCCTCCTCCATGGTTTTAAAAACGCAGAAGTCGTTCCCATACCAAACAGGGAGTACCTGCCCGCACTGCATAAGGTTTTAACATCAGCCCGGGAGAAGATTGAAATCTTCATGTTTTCAGCCCGTTACTATCCCCGGTATCCCGATGATCCCAACAGCGTGATCCTTCGAGATCTGATTGACGCCCACAAAAGGGGTGTTAAGGTCACCATCATCCTTGACGCATCAGACTGGAATGTGAGCAACACGATTTTGAATAAACAGTTTGGAGACTCACTGAGGAACGCAGGTATTGATGTGTGGTACGACCCGCCAGATGTTACAAGCCACGATAAACTCATCCTTGTGGATGACTCCATAACCATAGTGGGGTCAACCAACTGGAGTTATTACGCGCTTGAGAAGAACAACGAGGCCTCAGTTGTGATATATTCGAGGGAGGTTACAAAGGAATTTGAAAAACACTTTCTCGATGTCCTGCGCCTCTCAACGAGAGAGCCAAAGATGAAACTCAGGAGAAGGGAATAAGATGCTCCTCACTATCCTCGTATCAATCCTTTTCGCCGTTGATACAACGAGGATCGTTATAGTTCACACCAACGACCTCGAGAACAACTTTGGTATTCAGAAGGCGACCTGGATAAATCCAGACTTTCCCCCACTCCTCGGAGGCGCTTCATCTTTCAAAGTATTTCTAAAGGAAGTAAAAAGAAAGGATGGCAT
>Ga0256833_1001823_pt1 | contig 15336 bp, 14 predicted proteins | sample 356284metaG_FD_190535 | JGI IMG/M metagenome (GOLD analysis project Ga0256833, IMG submission 190535) | Hydrothermal vent microbial communities from Mid Atlantic Ridge, Atlantic Ocean - 356-284 | ecosystem: Environmental > Aquatic > Marine > Hydrothermal vents | place: Atlantic Ocean: Mid...
GTTACTAAAAATATTAAAATAGCTAAGGTCATATTTTACAACCTTTGCACAATTTTGGTAACTCTATATCTAATTTGCTAACTGCTTTTAATGCATTTGCTTCAAACTCTCCAAGAGGATTTTTTATAGAGTAATAAGCCCATTTACCCCTTCTATCTACACTTAAAAAACCACCATCTTTTAAGATTTTAAGATGCCTTGAGACTCTTGATTGCACCATATTAAATGAGCTTTCTATATCACAAACACAAACTTCGCCATTCTCTTTAATAAATCTCAAAAGCTTAATTCTTGTTTCATCATTTAATGCACCAATACTCTTTAAAAACTCTTCCATTTTGCAACTCCTTGCGAAAGTATATCATAAAAGAATTTATATATCAAGATATATTGATTTATAAACTATACAGCTAAACAATTGTATAGTTGTAAGTAGAGAGATAAGAAATCGATAATATTATGTTACTTTCTATACACCTTTTCTCCTCTACCCCCTATACTCCTTCGAACTCAAGTTATTAACTACTTATATATATTTTAATTTTAGATTAATGCTCTTCTTTGAATAAATAGCCATTATCTCTTAAAATATCTCTAATTTGCTCTTGATGATGCTCACCCTTAGTCTCTAATGCTACTGTTACATGTGCATCACCAAACTCTAAATCTGTTGAAGTTCTATCATATCCAATATGAACAATATTTGCACTAACTTCTCTCATTAAATGAGAAAACTCCTCTAATGCACCTGGTTTATCAATAAGTGTTACAACTAACTTCATTTTACGATAAGATTTTAATAAACCTTTCTCTATTATTAAATTTAGCATAGTAACATCAATATTTCCACCACTCAAAATAATAGCAACATTAGAGTTTGGTTCTAAATCTATTTTATTATGTAAAAGTGCTGCAACTCCAACTGCTCCTGCACCTTCTACTAATAGTTTTTGTCTCTCTAATAAAAATAAAATTCCACTTGCTATCTCATCATCACAAACTAAAAGAATATCATCTACCAACTTTAAAATATACTCTAATGTAAATTCAGAAGCATTTTTAACTGCAATTCCATCTGCAATGGTTCTAACACTATTTGTGCTTAATGCCCTACCCTTTTTAAAAGAGTTAGCCATTGCAGGAGCTCCAGCAGATGCAATACCAATTACTTTTATATTTGGATTTAACTCTTTTGCAGCTACTGCTATACCACTAATTAAACCTCCTCCACCAACAGGAACTATAATTGCATCCAAATTATCAATCTCTTTAAAAATCTCTAAAAATATACTGCCTTGACCTGCTATTACCTCATCATCTGCAAATGGATGAACAAATGAAAGATTTTTCTCTTTTGCATACTCTATTGCAAAAGAGTATGCTTCATCATAATTGCTACCTTTTAAAACAACATTAGCACCATTTGCTTTAACTCCTTGCACCTTATTTAAAGGTGTAGCCTCTGGCATAAAAATTGTTGCATCTATTTTAAAATATTTTGCTCCAAATGCAACACCTTGTGCATGGTTACCTGCACTTGCTGCTACTACACCTCTTCTATCTCCACTCTCTATTAAAGTTGCTATTTTATTAAATGCCCCTCTAAGCTTAAAAGAGCCTGTCACTTGTAAATTATCTTTTTTTAGATATATATTATATCCACTAAGTTCACTTAGAATTGGAGCATAAGCTAATGGTGTTTTTTGTGCAATATTTTCCAATCTTTGTGCAGCTTTTTGAACTTTTTCTAATCTAATCATCCTATTTTCCTCTAAATTATGTTAAACTTGCGAATTATATCATTAAAAAGGATAAATTATGGAATGTCCATTACCAACTGTCAACTCAAATGACCAAGAGATAAAAGAGTATTTAACTAAATATAAAAATATTGCTATTGTAGGTGCTTCTCCAAATCCTATTAAAGATAGTAATAAGGTTACTAAATATCTAATAGATGCTGGATATAATGTATTTCCAATATATCCAAAAGAAGATGAGATATTAGGACAAAAAGTATATCGTTCTCTTTTAGAAATTGATAAAAAAGTAGATATTGTTGTATGCTTTAGAAAACCAAATGCAATCGATGCAATTGCCGATGCTTGTATAAAAAGAGGTGATGTAGATGTTTTATGGATGCAACTTGGTATTGTAAATAACGAAGCTGCCCAAAAAGCTAAAGATGCTGGTATAAAAGTAGTTCAAAACTTATGTATTAAAATTGAACATAATAAATTTTTTGGTTAAAAAAGGGATAATACCCTTTTACCAATATAGTGTAATTCTTCTTTTACCCCATCTAAGAGCTCTTCTTTTATTTAAACCCATATATATATCTATTCTTTTTCTAAATCTTTTATTCATTTTATCTCTTACGATATAGTAACCTCTAAGTCCTTTAATTTTAACTCTTACACCATTTTTTAATCCATATTTTCTAACCAAATCATGAGAAACTGCAATAATTTTCATACCAGGTTTAAGCCTATTATTCCAAGCTGCTAAAAATGGTGTGCTATCTGTTTGGTTTCGATGAGATGTATAAGCAGTTGCAGTAACTCTTAATCTTTTTTGATACCTTAAAGGCTTTATCTTGTTAAATTTTATTTTACTCCAATAACTTATAGAGTTTTTACGCAACTTTGTAAACTTTATGGGTTTTAAATAAATTTTATCTTTAAGTTTTATAATAGAATTTCTACTAAATAAATTAAGCTCTCTTAACTTTTTAATAGATATATGATTTTGTTTTGAAATAGTAAGAAGAGTACTCCCTTGTTTAACAAGATAAATACTTTTTTTCTCTAGCTTTATACTATTTTTTACTTTAGTAGTTATTTTAGTTTTTGATTTTTTATTAGACTCTAAAGTATTTACTTCAACTATACTTTTCTTCACTAAATCTTTTGTAACTTTAGATAAGCTCTTTTTATTAACAACTTCTCTATCGATATTTTTTAGTAATAATTTATCTTGTGAACTTATTTTTTGATTATTGAAAGAGCTTTTATCTACTCTTTTTTTACTACTTTTTAAGAGAGTTTTTATATTTAAAGAAGAGTTATTATCAGTAACTTTTTTACAACTATTACTACTTAAATTTTTATAAGTCTCTAGCAACTTTATTTTATAAGGATTACAACTATTATTGTAATCAACTCCATTTTGGCAACTAACTTGACCAAAAGAAAATTTTGTAATTAAGCAGAATACCACAATTGCAGTACTCTGCTTAATCGAGTATGATTTATCCATACAATACCCCTTTTATGCGTCAAAAAAGTTTAACATCTCCTGCATAATATCTTCTTTTTCAACAATTATAGAGTGTATTATATCTTTTTGAAATAAAGAGGCTATATTTTCTGCTATTTTGACATTTAATTTAGTAGATATTAACTCTAAAGCCTCTTTATCCGAAGTAGCATCAAAGTTTAATGCTTTTGAAATAGTAGGGCTAAATTTAGTCCACTCAGCAGTAGAGTATGCTACAAATGGTAACTCTGCATTACTCCTCTCTTCAAAAGCTTTAACTGCAGTTGCAGTGTGTGGATCCATTAAGTAACCACTATCTACATATTTAGCAATTATCTCTTCAGCCTCTTTATCATCACAATAGATAGCTTCAAAGTCCTCTTGCAATGCTTTTAACTCTTCTTCATTTAATTTATAAAAACCACTATTATTTAATGAATCCATCAACTCTTTTGTTTTAACAAAGCCAAATTTATCAAATAAAACTCTCTCTACATTAGAGCTTTTTAAAATATCCATAGCTGGGGAGTTAGTCTTAATTAACTCTTTGCCTCTTAAATCATAAATACCTTTATTAATTAGCTCTGTTAAAATATTATTTCTATTAGATGAAATTACAATTTTTTCGATTGGAACACCAGCTTTTTTAACATAATAAGCACCTAATGCATTACCAAAATTTCCACTAGGAACTATCACATTAATAGCTTCTCCTAGTTTAACTCTATTATCTCTAACAACTTCTAAATAACTATGAATATGGTAAATTGTTTGAAAAATTATTCTACCAAAGTTTACAGAGTTAGCAGCTGATAACTTTATCTCTCTTTTATCTAAAGCATCTTTAAACTCTTTAGAAGCTAAAAGTGATTTTAATGCATCTTGAGTATCATCAAAATCACCTTTTACACCTATTACTTTTAAATTTGGTGCATCTTCTGTAACCATTTGAAGTCTTTGAACATCACTAGTTCCACCATCTGGATATAGACAACAAACCTTGATATTATCTTTATTTTTAAATGTCTCCAGTGTTGCAGGACCAGTATCTCCACTTGTTGCTGCCATTATTAGGTAGTTCTCACCTCTACTCTTAGCTAAAGATGATAATATCACACCAAATGGTTGAAGTGCCATATCTTTAAAAGCTCTTGTTGGACCATGATATAGTTCGCTAATATATAAATTATCATTTAATTTAACTACAGGAACAGGATTTAATGCATCGTCAAACTCATCATATCTACTTAAAGCTTCATCTATAAGTGACTCTTCTATATCTATACGAAAAGCTTTTAAAGTATCTTTTGCTAACTCTTTATATGTAGATTTTAAGTGCTTTTGTAAAAATTCGATACCAAAATTTGGTAACTCTTTTGGAACATATAATCCACCAAAACTAGCTAGTGGACTCAAAATTGCTTCTGAAAAAGAGACTTCACTACTCTTTATTCCATCATTACCTCTTGTCTCTATAAACTTCATCTTTTTAATCCTAAAATATTTTTTGGGCGTAATTATATCAAAAAATTACAACTCTATACAAGTGCCAATTCCACTACTTGTTAAAATCTCTAAAAGCAAAGAGTGCTCTAACCTACCATCTATAATATGAGCCCTTTTTACTCCACCTCTAAGTGCCTCTATACAAGCATCTACTTTTGGAACCATACCTCCATGAATAGTGCCATCAAGCTTAAGCTCTTCAACTTGAGATATTTTTAAAGTCTTAATTAAATTCTTATCTTTATCTAAAACACCTTGTGTATCTGTTAAAAATAGTACTTTTCTAGCTTTTAGTGCAATAGCAACCCTACTAGCAGCTAAATCAGCATTAATATTAAATCCAGGATGTCCTAAGCTTGTTCCACTAGCTATTGGTGCAATTACTGGAATAAAACCATCATCTAAAATATTAAAGACAATTTCTGGATTTATATCTTTTATAACACCTGTATATCCAAACTTGTGGCTATCTTTTGCAATTGCTTCTATAAAGTTTGCATCTTTTCCAGATATTCCAATAGCTTTTCCACCTTGCATATTTAACATAGATACAATATCTTTATTTATCTCTCCACTAAGCACCATCTCTGCAATTTTCATAACCTCTTTAGTAGTTACTCTTTGTCCATCTATAAACTTTGTATCTATATTTAAACTATTAAGCATATTTGTAATACTCTTTCCACCTCCATGCACAACTACTGGCTTCATACCAACAATCTTTAAAAGTGCAATATCTTGTGCAAATTTTGCTTTTAAATCTTCACTCGTTTGTGCAGAACCTCCATATTTAATAACTATAATATCATCTCTAAATTTATTAATATATGGTAAAGCTTCTAATAAGGTCTTTACAGTCTCTAATTTAGCTTTCATAATACTCCTCTATTTTGTTTAAAATTTTTTTATCTATATTTAAACTTAACTCCATTATAGATATTGGCAAATTAAATTGCTCTAATTTTACCAAATCTTTTTGTGTAACTAAGATAGATTTAGCACTACATTCTTCCATTTTCTCAACTATTTTTACTTTATCAAAAAATGAATGGTCTTGTAATATATATTTGCCTTTTAAATTTTTTGGTAAATATGGCTCTAACCTTTTTGGATTTGCTATAGCTGTAACTAACATCATATCACACTTTGGCTCTTTTATATTAACTACTCTTTTAAAATCTATTCCATCTTTTAAAATTAAATTGGCTCTCTTTCTTGCAAATTTAAACTCTCTTAATGGTCCAGATGGTAATACAAAACTATTTTTATAACTCTTTGGCTCTAATAAAATATCAAACTTTTTTATACCTACTTTACTAAAAGCATCATCTAAGATAACTAAATCATATCCTATATTTTTAGCTAATTTAATAGCTTTTACCCTATCTTCACTAACAATTACATCACAATTACAACTTTTTGCTACTAACATAGCTTCATCACCACTTACTTTGACATCTACTAAAATATCTCTATTTTTCTTAACCCAAATTAACCCTTTACTTACTCTACCATACCCTCTTGAAATATATATAACTTTTAATCCCTTGCTCTCAAAATATTTAATAAGCTCTATTGCAAAAGGTGTTTTGCCACTTCCTCCAACACTAATATTTCCTATGCTAATAATTTTAATACCTAAATCTTTTGGTCTAATTAGCCAATATTTAATAAGCCCTACACTACCATATATTAAAGATAGTGGGAATAAAATAAAAGAGATAAAAATATCAAATCTATTAGGATTAAAATAGACTCTCTCAAAAAACTCTATCATATATGGCTTTTTGCAACCTCTTTAATTGCATCTGCTACATAGAGAGCATCATCTTTACTCATCTTAGAGTTACAAGGAATCGACATAACTTTTTGATAAGCCTCTAATGCATTTGGAAAACTAAAAATCTTTAATCCATACTTATTTTTATAATATGTTGTAAAATTTAGAGGGATATAGTGTAATCCAACCTCTATACCTCGTTTTTTTAACTCTCTTGCAAAAGCATCTCTATTTTTATCTATCTCTATAATATAGTAACTATATTGATGCTCTTTATCCTTAATTGGTAAAGAGATATGATTAACCCCTTCAAGCTCTTTAAAATATATATTTGCAATCTCAACTCTTTTTTGAATTAAATCTTCTCTTTTTTCTAATAACCAATTTAAAAAATAAGCACTTAAAGCATCTAATCTATAATCACATCCAATATCTATAATATCATAAATATAACTTACATCTTTTTTTGTATCTATTAATCCATGTTCTCTAACAAGCTTTGCTCTATTATAAATATTTTCATCCCTAAAAGTTAACATTGCTCCCTTTAGAGTATTATCTAATTTATAATTTAGAGAAAATATTGCAATATCTCCTTGAATCTCTACACTCTTTTCAGATATAGAAGCACTCGTAAAATCTTCTATTAAAATAAGTTGATTCTCTTTTGCAATCTCTTTAAATTTAGATAAATCAACTTTTAAACCACTAAAATGAGATACTATAATTGCTTTTAACTTTTTACTCTTATTACTCCTTATAGCCTCTTTTAATGAATTAATAGATATAGTATAACTTTTAGGTTCAATATCTGTAAAAATTGGCTCACTATCAAAGTGTCTAATAGCTTCAGGAATATCTACATAAGAGTTTACAGAGCAAATAACCTTATCACCTCTTTTTAAATCTAATGCACACATTGCTAAATGTATAGCACTAGATGGATTATTTACACTAAGCACAAAATCAATACCTGTGATATTTTTAAACTTATCTTCTAAATTAATTATAGATAAATTTATATTATCATAAAAGTTACTACTATTTATACTATTTAAATTATCAAAAATTGTTGGTTTATAAAATGGAACTCTATATTTCAAAATATCTCCTAATCACACTTTTTAGCACCAAGTTCTATTAACTCTTCGCAACTAAATCCTGCTCTCTTTCTACCTTTAATATCAAACTGCTCTGCTCTACTTTGTAAATTATATCGTTTTAAAATATCTATATATTTTAATCTATAATCAACATCCTCTAATTTAGCCAAATATTTAAACCACTTATCACCTTTACTTACATGCTCTATCTCTTCTTCGTAAATTATACCTAAAGCTTCTATTAACTTATCAATTATTGGTCTATTTTTATAACTTTTTAACTTATTTATAATTTTTGGATTTACATCTAACCCACTAGCTTCAAAATATCTAGGAACAACAGCCATTCTATCTATTACACTTGAACGAGTATTAAAAGATACTTCAAAAAGCCCTTTATGCACAGGTAATGCTCCATAATAACTACCTAACTCATTTAAAAGTGAAGATAACATTTTAAAGTGTCTAATCTCATCTTGTGCAACTATTAACCAATCTAATTTATAATTCTTTGGCATAAAAGCAAATCTATAAACTGCATCAATTGCTAAATCTATTGCACTAAACTCTATATGAGCAATAGAGTGAACTAATGCAATTAAGCCATCTTTTTTTGAAAAATCACCTCTTTTTGGTAACTCTTTTGGTTTAACTATCTTGCATATTTTAGAATATGATGGCTCTAATTGAACTTTTGGCTCAAAATCTTTAAAAATAGAGTCATTTTTTTTACAATAATCTATTGCTCTATCTACTATAAGCTCTTTTGTGTTAATATCTTCGCTAAATAAAGCTTTTTCTAATTCTAAATAAAATTTCATAAGGAGTATTATAACCTATGGAGATAAAAGTTAAGCCAATGGGGATGTATCAAACAAATTGTTATATACTATCTTCAAATAATCAAGATATTATTATAGATCCAGGAGTTGGTGCAACAGAGTGGATAAGTAAAAATGTTAAAAATCCAATTGCAATCTTAAATACACATGGACATTTCGACCATGTATGGAGTAATGCAGAAGTTTCAAAAAAGTATAATATACCAATCTACTGCCCAATTGATGACGCCTTTATGCTAGAAAATGACCCATTTGGATATGGAACACCAAAATCTAAAGCAAATTATAAAATAAAACCAAATTCTCAAGTAAAAATTGGAAATTTTGAATTTAAATTTCTACACTTTCCAGGTCACACCCCAGGATGCTCTGTTATTGAATATAAAGATATTTGGTTTAGTGGAGATTTTCTATTTAGAGACTCAATTGGTAGATGGGATTTTAAATACTCTAATAAAAATGAGATGCTAGATAGTTTAAAAAGAGTAAAAAATTTAAAAACTAAAGATAAAAAAGTATTACCAGGTCATGATAGAACAACAACTTTATATAGGGAGTTAAAACATATAGATTATTGGATAAAAGTTGTTCAAAATTCCTAACTAGTTAATAGTTTTAAATCTCAACTTTACTATTGTTATATTTTTTAGTATTAATTAAAGTTTCTTATGTTATACTATATCTAAATAACAAAAAGGATCGACCATGAAAAAGTTTTATCTCTCATCTCTTTTGGCTACTTTTCTTGTTACATCAAACTTAAATGCAGCAGATCCAAGCCTATACCCAAGCTCAGTTACTTTAATGGGTGGATATACGATATTCTCTCAAAAATCAACACTAAATAATAATAAATATTATAGCTTTAGATTTACTCAAAATGACTTTGGAATAGAAAATTTTGGATTAGGAGCTTTTCAATTAGCCCTAGATTATAATCCAGATATTCCGTATAAAAATAGTAGTGATGGAGTAACAAGTAGCATTAAATTTGGTCCAAACTTAATTTGGTATATGGGTAATGATAGTGAAATTACACCTTATTTACTAATGGGAGTAGGGTTAGAGCATTTAACAAATGCCTCTAAAGATTTCAATACTGTTGACTTTTATGCAAATGGAGGTGTTGGTGCTGAATTTGCTCTAAGAGATGATATTTCACTAGTTGGAGAAGCTAAATATAGCTATGCAACACCAAAAAGAAAAGGAATAACAACATCCCTTGGTTTAAAATTTAGTTTTGGACAGTAGTTAGTAATTTGCTTAAAGCTGAAGGCAAAAAGCGCAAAGCTTAAATATAGTTGTATAGAGTTTTTATACAATATTGTCAAATTTTGATTTGACAATTATTATAATAAAAATTAAAACCGAATATAATATCAAGGGGGATGGTATAGTTATAGAGGTGTTAAGGAGTAGAGACAGTAAACCGATAATATAGTGTTACTCTCTATACACCTCTTCTCCTCGACCCATATACTCCTATACTTCACGCCTTTATAAATTTTAAGTAAATACATAAGCTTAGATATAAAATTACATTTTCTACTCTAACTCTTTTTCTCTATTTTTAAAGTAATTAATTATACCTTTTACAATACCTGTTGCTATGTAGTCTTGATAAGTAGCACTTAATAGATGAGTTCTCTCTTTTGTATTAGATATATAACCAACTTCAATTAAAATTGCTGGCATTTGTGCACCAACTAATACTCTAAATGGAGCCCCTCTTACTCCCCCATCTTTTACATAATTAAAACTACTTTTTAAAGAAGATAAAATCTCTTTTTGAACATCTATTGCTAATTTATGGGATAGTTGAACTTTTGGGCCAACAAACACAGTATTTAGTAATACATTTTTAGTCGCCATATCCTTATTATTTAATAAACTACGATTTTCAGCTGCTGCAATCCTTTTAGCTCTTGCTGTTCTTGCCTTATCCAAAAAATAGGTCTCTAGTCCATGAGCAATATTAACTCTTCTTCTATTAGATATAGAGTTTGCATGTATAGATACAAATAAATCAGCATTTATTTTATTTGCCATTTGTGTTCTTTTACTAAGCTTGATAAATCTATTACCATATCTTGTCATTTTAACATTAAAGCCTAGAGTTTTTAATTTTCTATATACTCTCTTTGCAATACTTAAAACTATATCTTTCTCTTTATATCTGCCTCCAATTGCACCAGAATCATGCCCACCATGACCGGGGTCTATCATAATAGTATAGTTATATTTCAAAGATGATACAGCAGTAGGAGTTAACTTTTTAGTAGGCATACCATACATAATAGTACTAAATAGTTTTTTGGGAGTTTCAATCTCTGCTTTCTCTGCTTGTGGCTTAAATTTTCTCTTATTTTCGCTAATAAGAGTAGTTTTAGATGGTAAACTTATGTAAAATTTAGGACTATTCTTCTGTTTATATTTTAATTTATAACTCTTTTGACTATCAATTACTACTCTAACAATAAAAGGCTTAAACTGCCCTACTCTAATAGATTTAATACTACCTTTAACTCTCTTTATACTTTTTGCTTGTTTAGATAGTTTACTATTTTTAAAATCAAATATATACCTAACATTACCTTTTTTTTTAATTGCAGACGCTCTTATCTCAGAAGCCTTGAGCGTTTTTGTAAACTCTAAAACCAATTGATTATTAGATATATATAATTTTTTTAAAATATTACCACCCATTAGAGTAGATGAAAATATTAAAATAGAAATTAATAAGTAAAAAAAGTTACTCACCATTTATCAATTTATCCATTAACTCTTTAACTGTTATAATCTCTTTTAACTTATACCCATTTGCACCTGTAAAAAAGAGTCCTGTATCTAACTTTCCATCATATGCATCACTTAAACTATCTGCTATACAATAACCAACTATTTTAGCCTCTTTACCTCTTTGACAAGGAGCAACACAATTTGAAATACACTTAATTTTAGGTGCAGTTCCCTCTTCGATGCTCTTATGTAAATTTGTTTTAACACCCCTTGCAGGATAACCAACTGGAGATTTAAATAACTTAATATTCTCCTCTTTAGCATCTACAATTACTTTTTTAAAAGTATCACTTGCATCACACTCTACTGTTCCAATAAACCTTGTTCCCATCTGAACACCACTTGCACCAAGATTTATCATCTTCTCTATATCACTTTTATCCCAAACTCCACCAGCTGCAATTACAGGTATATCACCCCAATTTTTAGCCTCTTCTACAACTGGTGGTAAAATAGCTTCTAATTGATTTTCGGGTAAAAAACACTCATCATATTTAAAACCTTGATGACCTCCACTAAGTGGTCCTTCTACAATTACAGCATCTGGTAATCTATTGTGAGTCTTTTTCCATCTTTTACATAGAATTCTTAACGCTTTAGCAGTGGATACAATAGGAATTAACGCAACATCTGGATAATCTTTTGCAGCTTCTGGCATTGTTAACGGTAATCCAGCACCAGTTATAATCATATTAGCACCAGCTTCACAAGCATCTTGAACAACTCTATTATAATCACTTTGAGCATATAAAACATTACAAGCTAATGGTGCATCACCACAAATAGCTCTAGCATTTTCAAAAATTTTAAAAAGTGCTTTTTTAGAGTAGAAATTTTCTGCTTCATAAGGTCTGCCTTCACCTAAAACTCTATCGGCATAAGCTCTATTTTCATAAATTCCTGTTCCAACAGAGCTAATAACCCCTAAGCCTCCCTCTTTACTAACATTTCCAGCCAATCTATCCCAAGATATACCAACACCCATACCACCTTGTATAATTGGCTTTTCTATAACAAAATTTTTAATCTTTAATGGCTTAAATTTCATACCCTATCCTACTATTACTTTTGCAAATCGTCTTTTACCTACTTGTAAAATATACTCACCTTTACTTAATTTTAACTGTTCATCACTCACTTTTTCTTGATTAATCTTAACAGCACCTTGCTTAATATCTCGTCTTGCTTGAGATGTTGATGGCTCTAATTTTGCCTCTTGCAAGGCTTTACAAATCCAAATATTATCTTCAAGGTTAAACTCTGCAATATCATCTGGAATTTGATTTTGTTTAAATTGCTTATTAAAAGCTTCTTTAGCTTTTATAGCATCATCTTTAGAGTGAAATCTCTCTACAATCTCTAAAGCTAAATTCTCTTTTGCAACTTTTGGGTGTAACTCTTCACTCTCAACGCCACTTTTTATCTCTTCTATCTGCTCAAGACTTTTACTGCTAAGAAGTTCGTAATATCTCCACATAAGTTTATCTGAAATAGACATAATTTTAGCAAACATCTCATTTGGTGCATCTGTTACACCAATATAATTTTTTAAAGATTTACTCATTTTCTGCACACCATCAAGACCCTCTATAATTGGCACCATTACAATTGCTTGTTCTTTACCTAAATTATATACTCTTTGCAGATGTCTTCCCATATGCATATTAAACTTTTGATCAGTCCCACCAATCTCTATATCTGTTTTTAAAGCAACACTATCATATCCTTGAAAAAGTGGATATAAAAACTCAGAAATAGAGATACTAGTTCCACTTTTATATCTTTTTTCAAAATCATCTCTCTCAAGCATTCTTGCAACACTATAGTGCATTGTAAGTTCTGTAAGACCTCTAGTTCCTAACTTATCTAACCACTCAGAGTTATAATAAATTGTTGTTTTTTTAGGGTCTAATATTTTAAATACTTGCTCTTGATAAGTTTTAGCATTCTCTTCTATCTCCTCTTTAGATAAGATTTTTCTTGTCTCACTCTTACCTGTTGGGTCACCAATTGTTGCAGTAAAATCACCAATAATTAGTTGCACTAAAGCACCATATTTTTGAAAAGTTGCTAATTTTTGCAAAACTACAGTATGCCCTAAATGAACATCTGCCGAAGTTGGGTCTAAACCTAATTTAATAGTATAATTTTTGCCACTTTCATAATACTCTTTTACCAATTTTTCAATTCTTTCAAAATCTATAATCTCTGCTGTGGCTCGTTTAATCTCATTTAGAGCTAATTCTATACTCACATCTACTCCTCTAACTAATTTTTATATGCATCTTTCAAAGATATAAACTCTATCAATTTAACTTTATTAGCAATTATATCTTTTAGTTTATTTTGATTATCTGAAGTTGACTCAACTTCTATTTTGCAATACTCTGCCTTATCGCTACTTTTAATTCCAAGCTCAATATTTATTATACTCAAATCTAATTTATCAAGAAGTTTTAATAACTCTAAAAGAGCACCTTTCTTATTTTGAAGAGCAATAACAAGCCTATATCTAGAAGTCTTTTGTATATTCCACTTAACAAAAATGGCATTAGAGTCTTCATTTATAAGAGTATAAGCTTTTTTGCAAAGTTTATGATGAATAACAGCTGAACCTCTTATATATAGTGCCACTACATCATCACCCAATTTTGGATGACAACAGTAATCAAACTCTACACTATCTAATGCTTTATTAGTAAAGAAAAAGAATTTATTTAAAACCCTCTTTTGGGGCTTTTTATAACCTCTTTTTAAAAGTTCCCAAAAACGAACCTCTTTTAAATTTTTATATTTTGATATTTTCTTAATTTTATCTCTTAAATTATCTAAATTTTTAGAAACTTTATAGATACTATTATCAAACTCTAACTCTTTTGCAACCTCTTCAATATCTTTAGAGGTAGTATCAAAAATTGTAGCTAAAATCTCATAACCAATCTTCTCTTCTACCTCTTTCATACGAGCTTTACACATTGCTCTAATACCATCTTTAGCTTTGCCACTTTTAACACTATTAACCCAAGAGCAATGAAGTCTAGGCTCATCTTGTGTGATAATATTTACAATATCACCATTTTTAAGAGGAGTTAGCAAAGATACTTTCTCTTTATTAACAGTTGCAGAAGTTGCTAAATCTCCAATTTCAGAGTGAATTGCATAAGCAAAATCTAAAACTACAGATCCCTTTGGGAGAGTATAGCTATCACCTCTTGGTGAAAATACTACTAACTCTTCACTATAAAGATTATCTTTTGCACTCTCATAAAAGTTTAATATATTATTTTCATTATCTGATATTTGTTTAATCCAATCTAATTTAACACCATCTTCTTCACCCTTATATTTCCAATGTGCTGCAATACCATACTCTGCAACTCTATGCATACTTAAAGTTCTAATTTGTGCTTCTACAATACCATTATCAACAAATAAAGTTGTATGAATAGTTTTATATCCATTATCTTTAGGTAGTGCAATATAATCTTTAAATCTTGATACAATAGGTGTATATTTAAGATGTAAAACACCTAAAACCTTATAACAAAGTAGTGGCTCTTGCACAATGATTCTTATAGCCAAAAGGTCAAGAACCTCTTCTATAGATACACCTTTTCGTTGCATCTTTAAGTATATAGAGTAATAATGTTTTACCCTACCCTCTACTAATATATCATCTCTATGAAATCCATTTTGATTTAAAATGTTTTTAACTTCTTCTATAAAATGGTTTAATTTTAAATTTAAATTTTGTTTATGTGATTTCATATAATCATCTATTTGCTTATACTGTTCAGGATAGATATACTTAAAACAAAAATCTTCTAATAATCTTTTTATCTTAGACATACCTAGCTTATGAGCAATAGGAACATAAACAACAAGTGTCTCTTCTGAAATTCTTTTTTGTTTATCTACACTTAATGCATCTAGTGTCATCATATTATGTAATCTATCGCAAAGTTTAATAATTAAAACTCTACTATCTTTAACAGAAGTAAGTAGCATATTTTTAAAAGTGAGTGCAGACTTTAGTAATCTCTCATTA
>Ga0256833_1001824_pt1 | contig 15333 bp, 10 predicted proteins | sample 356284metaG_FD_190535 | JGI IMG/M metagenome (GOLD analysis project Ga0256833, IMG submission 190535) | Hydrothermal vent microbial communities from Mid Atlantic Ridge, Atlantic Ocean - 356-284 | ecosystem: Environmental > Aquatic > Marine > Hydrothermal vents | place: Atlantic Ocean: Mid...
CGGCGGAGATTTTTTTAATTCCTATCCGTTTGAAGATTTAAATAAGACGGTATTAAAAATTTATACTTTGCTCAACCCCGACATTTTATCTGTCGGGGAGAATGAATTTATCGACGGTTTCTCTTTAATAGAGCCGTTTTTAAAAATAAATCATAATAAAATTCTTTCTACCAATTATAATATTTATAAAATAAACGGTAAAGATTATATCCGAAAATCCGATTTTGTTTTTTTGTCATATTTGGATAAAAAGGTTTTTTTGAGCGGAGGCAACGATTTTATTAACTTTAACGTCACGCGCTTTAAAACCATTTACAATCGTTATAAAAATCGCGTTCTCGTCGTTCTCTATCACGGTTATTTTGAAGATGTAAAACGTTTTGTCGCCTTATATCCTAATATTGATCTTGTTTTATGCGCGCATTCACGCGCAGGTTTGATCGATAAATACGGTGCGGCGACAATCGTAGGCTCGGGAACGGACGGCGAGTATATAATTAAAATTTTCATAGACGGCGCAGCGGGCATTAAAATTGAACGCTTGCCGATAGGCTTGGAAATTAAACAAGACGCAACGGTAATGAAATATGTCGATTCGTTTAAGGAATTGCAAAAGAATCAACGGCAAAAAGAGAATTAATACCAATATTTGCAAGTGATTGAGAAAATTGATGAAAAATTTACAAATGGAATTGGACGGTTTAAGGTCGAAAATTGACGCGACGGACAGGGATATCGTTGCCCTGTTAAATGATCGAGCGCAATATGCATTGAAAATTAATGAAATTAAACAGGAATTGGGATTGCCTGTCTATGACGGAGCCCGTGAGAAAAAAGTTCTCGATTTAATAAAAAATGCGAATAAGGGGATTATTCCAACAGAATCGATACAACGAATATTTTCATTAATTATTAAGGAAACACGCGAGTTAGAAGAAAAAATGAAAAATGATCCGAAAAAATAAATTTACTATAGTTTCTTTGTCGGCGGTTATTTTTTTTGTAATCGTTTTTAAGATTAATCAATATATGTCCACGCCGTATACGGCCGATTATAATGAACAGAAAGCTGATATTATAATCCCGAAAGGCGCCTCAGTGCATCAGATTGCCGATACGCTTTACGGTAAACGGTTAATAGATAGCAAAAGAATGTTTGTGTTCTGGGCGCGCGTACTCGGAGAAGATGATAAATTAAAAGCCGGTTATTTTTCGGTTCCCAAGCATTTAAGCTATCCACAGCTGCTGTCGTTTTTTAGAAAGGCGAAAACTAGGGAGCTTAAAGTAACCCTGATTGAGGGATGGGATAACGAGCGCGTTGCCGAAGCGTTGCGAAGAACATTTCATATAGATAAAAACAGATTTCTTTCGTTAACGCGTGACAGCGTTTTTATTCATCTTCTCGGAATTAAGAGCGATAATCTGCTCGGATATTTACTGCCCGATACGTATCGTTTTTATTGGGGCGTAACGGAGGAGCGCTTGATAAAAACGCTCGTCGGTTATACCTTGGAAATATTTAAGGCCGATTCCGTTAAGCGGGCGATGGACAAGTTAGATATGTCGGTTCATCAAATTTTGACAATGGCTTCAATAATTGAAGGGGAAGCTGTTTATGACGATGAAAGGCCGATTATTGCATCGGTTTATTACAACCGGCTGCGCCGGCATATTAAGTTGCAGGCTGATCCGACGATCCAATTTATTATAGACGGGCCGCCGCGGAGACTGCTTTTAAAGGATTTAAAAATTGATTCGCCGTACAATACATATTTACATTACGGTTTACCGCCCGGTCCCATAAATAATCCGGGTAAAAGTTCAATCATGGCCGCCCTCTTTCCGGCGAAAACGAAATATATCTTTTTTGCGGCAAAAGGAGACGGACGGCATAAATTTTCGGTAACGTCAAAAGAACACGCAAAAGCCCATTCAGAACTCAATCGATTACGAAGGATTGAGAGGCAAAAAAAACGGGCAAAAAAGGATTCCAACTTATGAGTTTTAGTGTTAATGATCTCAATGAAGCGCAAAAAGAAGCCGTTCTTGCCACGGACGGTCCTGTTTTAATACTTGCGGGCGCCGGTAGCGGCAAAACGAAAACGCTTACTTACCGTATTGCTTATTTGATTAAAGAAAAAAAAGTGGCGCCCCAAAATATTTTGGCCGTTACGTTCACCAATAAGGCCGCAAAAGAGATGAAAGAACGCATCATACAACTGGTCGGAGATGAAGTGAACGGTATTTGGATGGGTACTTTTCATAGTATTTGCGCGCGTATTTTGCGGCGTGAAGCCGAGCGCATAGGTTATTCCCGTAATTTCTCCATCTATGATATTGACGATCAGGTTCAGGCAATAAAAAAGGTGATTATCGAGCTTGGCGTACCGCAGCAAGTTTTTTCGCCAAAAATGATCCAAAACCGTTTATCGCGCCTTAAAAACCGGTTTTTATTTCCGGAAGATATTGAAAACGATAAAAAAGACAATTTAGACGAATATTTGCCCGATATCTATCGCCGTTATCAAAAATATCTTGAAGAGAATAATGCGCTCGATTTTGACGATTTGCTTTTAAAGCCCATTGAATTGTTTGATAAAAATAAAGACGTAAAAGAAAAATACGCTGCTCAGTTTCGTCATATCCATGTGGATGAATATCAAGACACCAATCATGCGCAATATCTTTTCTTAAAACATCTTGCTAAAGGTCATCAAAATATTTGCGTCGTCGGCGACGAAGATCAATCCATTTATGCCTGGCGCGGCGCTGATATTAACAATATCCTGGATTTTAATAAAGATTATCATAATGTTAATGTTTGTAAATTAGAGCAAAATTACCGCTCGGATAACAATATTCTAAAAGCCGCTAACGCTGTGGTTAAAAACAATACGCAGCGTTTGGGCAAGGACCTGTTCACCAAACGAAAAGAAGGCGAGAAAATTCAGGTCTATCCTGCTGCGACGGAAATTGACGAAGCAAAACATATCGTTAACGTAATCCATGATGAAATGTACACAAACAAGCGAAATTTTCATGATATAGCCGTTTTATACCGCACAAACGCTCAAAGCAGGGTGATTGAGGAAGAGCTAAGAAAAAATGCCATCAGTTATATTATAATCGGCGGGACGCGATTTTATGATCGCAAAGAGATTAAAGACGTCCTCGCTTATCTCAAATTGATTGCCAATCCGTCGAACAGCATCGCGTTAAAACGCATTATAAATTTCCCATTGCGCGGTATCGGGGAAACTACCGTGCAAAAATTGGAAAAATTTGCGCAGGCGCATGATATAAATCTGTTAGACGCTTTAAACCGCGTTGGTGAAATTTCCAATATCTCGGACGCAATGGGCGGAAGAGTGCTTGAATTTTATAAATTGATTAATAAGTTCATAGAATTAAGCGAAAAATTGTGTTTGACGGAATTGGTTTCTTCTCTTGCATCCGAATCCGGTATCCTGCATCATTATCAAACGGAATATGATCAATATGAGAGCGAAAGCAGAGTAGGTAATATCAAAGAGCTGTTTAATAGTATTCAACAGTTTGTAGAAGAACGGGAAAAGAGCGGTTTGGACGCCGGTTTGAGCGCTTTTATTGAAGAAGTCAGCCTTTTGACGGATATTGATACTTGGAATGACAGCTCAAATTCCGTAACTTTAATGACTTTGCATTCGGCGAAAGGGTTGGAGTTTCCCATTGTCTTTATAACCGGATTGGAAATGGGTCTTTTGCCGCTGCAAAGGAATAATGCGGATTCTCAGGAATTGGAAGAAGAGAGACGCCTTCTTTATGTCGGTATGACAAGAGCCGAAAATCGTCTCTATATGAGTTATGCGCGTCAACGCCGGAAATTCGGGACGACGCAATTGACAACGCCCTCGTTGTTTCTTGATGAAATACCGGCTGACCTATTATATTATAGAGCGGATCATATTAACGCTCATTATTCCAAAAGAAGCCGTACGCGTTCCCGCAAGAAAAAAATACAGTCCTATTTTGAAAAAGCGGCGGTGGATCAAACCGTTGAAGAGGCGTTTATTATAGGACAAAAGGTATATCATGCCAATTTTGGTAAAGGTGAAATTATCGATTTGGAAGGCAGCGGGGATAAGATGAAGATTTCCGTGCGGTTTGACGAAGGCGTTACCAAAAAACTCATAAAACAGTATGCTAATTTAAGTCCGTTGGAAACTTAACCGCTAAGCGCTATAAATAAAGAGTGATTTTAATCATGAAAAAATATTCATTCATATTTTTATTAGTTGCTTTGGCCGGCGGCGTATTTGCCCAGGGCGCTAATGAAAGCAACGATTTTTCGTATGCTTTAAAATTGTATAATCAGGAATTTTATGATCTTAGCGCGCAGCAGTTTGTAAAATTTTATAACAATTATCCCAACAGCGCTAAGGTTGACGAGGCAAAATATTATGCCGGCCTATCTTATTATAAATTAGGCGAATATAATCAGGCGCGTATCGAGTTCCAATCATTAGCGTTGGAATACCTTAAAAGCAGCCGGGCGGGAGAGAGTTGGCTTTGGATCGGCGAGTGTTATAAGAAGATGAACAATTTGCCGGAGGCGGCGAAAGCATACGAAAGCATTCGTTTAATGTATATCGATAATCCTTTTGCGCCGAAAGGACTTTTTGAAGCCGGTAAGGTTTATATCAAATTAAACAAAATCCAAAGAGCTTTACAGACGTTTAACTTGATTTTGGATAACTACAGCGCATCCAATTATTATCTGCCGGCTATGAGTAAAGCCGCTCTGTGTTTAATACGTCTGAATAAACCGGAAAAAGCTAAAAACTATATTAACAAAACGCTTAGCAGCAACGCCGATAAAGAGACAAAGGCGGAAAGTCTGTATCTGCTGTCGTCGGTTTTAAAAATGCAAGGCTATTTTGCGGATGCGAAAAATAATTTAAAAGAGATTATTGCAGGATATTCATCAACGGAATATTATCCGTATGCTTTGCTTGATCTTGGAAAAATACTGTTGAGAGAAGGCAATTATAACGGCGCCGAACAAAGTTTTAATAAAGGCATATCCGGCATTAAAGATAGTTTGCTTCTACGGCAGGCTTACATGCTGCTCGGCGACGCTTATTTTTTAGATAGTAAATATTCCAATGCCTTAAATGAATATGAAAAAGTTGTGTCCGATAATAAGAAAGATTATCTCCTTAGATTATCCTATAAAAAAGCCGTCTGCTATAAAAAACAGAATTTAAGCGATAAAGCCATTGAAGAATTAAATGTATATTTTTCCGATAACGGCAATAATCAAGACGCTTTGTATCTGCAAATATTTAATATTTACGTGGATTGGCTGCAAGAGAACGGACAGGGTGAAAAAGCAATTTCCAAATTATACGAACAGATCTCAACGATTAATGATCCTGAAAAAAAACTGCCTTTAACCGTTCATTTGGTGAAAATTTTGGCCGCATCCAAGCAATGGCGGGAAATAATCAGAGAGCTTCAACCTTATTTGCTGATGCAGAGTAAATATGCCGATCGCGATGAAGTTATTTATTATCTTGCCGTTGCCAATAAAAATATCGGGCATTTCGAAGAAAGCGCCTATTTTTATAAAATGCTGGTTGAGGAGTTCGGTTCTTCGACGTATTACGAACGAGCGCTTGAAGATTTAACCATGCTTCAAGATAATTATATACTCGATCAAAAACAGGCTGTATTAAAACTCGCCAATTTACTCGGAAAAGTTGTAAATGAGAACAATCCGGCTTTATTGCGTTTTGAGCTCGGTAAAATCTATTTTAGCGATCTCAAGGATTATGATAATGCCGAAAAACAGCTATTAGACGCATTGAACGCTCCAAACGCGCCTGTGGGCGATATCTACCTTTATCTCGGCAAGGTTTATGAAAAACTGGCTGAAATGAATATTTCCAATCCTTCTGTTTTCAATGAAGATATTAATAAGGCAAAAGCAAATTTTACCGAAGCGGTTAAAAATATTTCGACGTGCAGCAAACCGGACGAAGCTTCCTGGTTGATGGTGAAAGCCAGCGGTAATGCGGATACCGTTTCCGCCGCAAAACAAAAAAAATATATCGAAATGCTGATTCAAAAATATCCCAACAGCGCCTTTAAGGAAGATTGGTATGCCGTATTGGCCTTTACCCTGGCATTTGAACCGCAATATTTTGTAGAATCACAAAAATATTACAAATTATTAATAGCGGACTATAAGAAATCTGATAAATATCCCTCTTATCTATATAATTACGCCAGATTGATTCAGGATAAAAATTATGACGAAGCCATTAAATATTACAAAGAAATTGCGCTTGATTATCCTTTTGCCAATGAGGCGGCCAATTCGCTTTTTGAAATAGCAAAATATTATGAAAACATGCAAAAATATGAGGACGCTTCCGTTTTATATAAAAAATTAATCAATAATTATTATTATGCCGATATTATTCCCGATGCGCAAAAAAAATTAAGCGTTACTTATTTGAAATCCGGTAAGTATAAAGAAGCTATTGCCTTAATTGAAAAAGATATTAATTTGGCGTTATTGGATGATTTTGTGCTTTCAAAACTGCTTCTTCCGCAAAATATCGATATAAAATTGTATTTACTCGCGCGGGCTTATTCCGGCGACGGCAGGGACGAAATTGCGCTTGATTATTATAATCGGTTCCTGAATATATCTAAGAATGAAGCCTTTAAGAACAGAGTGCGTTTTGCAATCGGCGAGATATATTATGACCGCAGCCAAAAAAGGACGGCGATAGAATATTTCAAAGGCGTATCCGATCTTGATCCCGATCTCTATTTTAACGCCCGACTCTATATTGCGGATATATATTTTGAACAGGGCGATTATAAAAGGGCCGTAGATACGTACAGTTCCATTGATAACAAAAACATAAGCGGCGAAAAAGGGAAGGAAATCGGCTCTCGTTATATTATTGCCGCTATTCGTCAGGGAGAGTTAAGTAAAAGCAAGCAGTTAATTAAAAAGTTTAAGGCTAAATATCCCGGCGCTTATGAATATTACGCTCAGTTTGATATCGAATACGGCAATCATTACCGCACGCAAAAATCTTTTGATAAGGCCATCAGAAAATTTAAAAGCGTTAAAAAGAATTATAAAAAAACAAAATATGTTGACGATGCCGATTATTATCTTGCCTTAACTTATTTGACGCTGAATAAAACGGAAGAGGCTTATAAAATATTAAGCAATTTTTACAGTAAATACCCTGATAGCAATCAATTATCCAATGCGTTTAATACGCTGGGCAGTATCTATTTCCGCTCCGAAAAGTATGACGCGGCAATCAATACCTATAAGCGGGCGCTGGAGATCAGCGATCCCGAAATGCGCCCGACAATTATGTCCAATTTGATAAAAGTTTACTCCTTAACAGGATTTTGGGAGCCAGCTCAGGCAATGGCCAGAACCTATGTTGAAAATTATCCGGATCGCCCGGATGTGATCGATAAAAAGTTGATTATTGCTCAGGCCGATATCCATCTCGGGCGCTATCAGGCTGCCGTGGACTATTTGCAGGAAACAAAATTAAGTGCCGACAGCGAACGCGAACCCGAAATACAATTTTATATCGGCGAAGCGTTATTGAATGCGGGACGTTATGAAGACGCCATTGCGGAATTTGTTAAGATTCCCTTGCTTTCTAAAAAAACAAAATTACAGTGGGAAGCCAGCGCGCTTTATTATTCCGGTCAAGCGTATGAAAAACTCGGCCGCATATCGGACGCCATACGCATGTATCGGGAGATTGTAAAAAGACCGGGAATTGATCTTATTTTGAAAAAAGACGCCGAAAAAAGGATTAAACAACTAAAGGGATAGATAGTTTTTTTATTTCTAAATTGATTAATGTTAATTTTAGTGATAAATTCAAGTATCGCATGATTAAAATAGGTAAAAGAAAAACCGATAAATTTAAGATAGCATATTATTAAATTAGGGGTTAGAGATGAAAAAGATAATACAGATTAGCGCAATAATTTCATTAATCCTCATGATAAGCTGCGGCGGTTCTAAGACCGGGTCCAATGTCGCCGATGATGAAATAAACGCTTTGCCCGGCGCCGAAAAAATTCAAGTCCTGAAAGAAAAGATTCAGGAAAAACCTTATAATATGCTCTATCGCAGGCAGCTTGCCGAAGTCTATATGGAAAACGGAAATAATATGCAAGCCATGGCGGTTCTCGAAGACGCTTTTCAGGTTGCGCCCGGAGACGCCGAAACCTTATACCTTTATTCGGAGATTGCAGCAAAGAGCGGCGATCATCTTAAAGAGTATAAGGCCTATAAAACAATTTTGGAAAGTACCGAAGGCGACAACTATTTAGATCGTATTGCTCCGAAATTTGTGGATATATTTAAGGCGGTAAAAATAATCGGCACATCGGCCGACGAAGCTTTCCCCGCCTATTCGGCCGACGGGACAAAGATAATCTATCAGACCAATGAAGCGGGCAATTGGGATATTTATCAATATGACTTGACAACCCAAACCACAACGCCATTGGTGACGGACAAAGCAGAAGAAGAGAATCCTTTCTTTTCGCCGGACGGACAAATGATTACCTTTACGTCAACCGCCGCCGATCATCGGGACGTTGACTATAACCAGAAATTGCGCGATATTTATATCATGGATTTGAACACGAAAACAACAACCAATTTAACGACTAACGGTTCTAATGATTGGCGTCCTCGTTATTCACCCGACGGCAAATACATCGCCTTTGTATCTGAAAGAAATGATCTGCGGGATGTGCCTTTTGTCGATTTATTCAGCGATGTCTTCATTATGGAAAATGACGGGCGTTTCCAATTAAAGCTAACCGATACGCAATCGCATAACGGCAGCCCTTGTGTACTTGCCGGCAGTACGGAACAAAAGGGAACAATTTATTTCGATTCCGATCGCAGCGGTTATTACGCAATATATGCTATGAATATGAAAGGGCAGGATGTGCGTCAGATAACCTTTAACGACGGCGTTAATGATGTTTCGCCCGCCGTTTCGGCAAATGGCGAAAAAATAGTATTTTTCTCCGATAGAGACGGCAATTATGATATTTTTATGATGAACAACGACGGTTCCGCGCAACAGAAATTAACCAGCAACAGCGCCGACGATTTAAATCCGGAATTTTCACCAGACGGCAATAAAGTATTGTTTTATTCCAATCGAAACGGCAATTATGATATTTTCGAGTTGGATTTAACGCAGCAGAGCGAAATGGTGAGTAAATCGGAATTAATGAATATTATCGAAGAAGCTATTATGAATTTAGAATAAATTCGCCGTTGATGAATTTAGAACAGTTGATAGATCGGCTTTCCGCCGATAAAGAGTTTCAAAACAGGTTGTCAAGCTGGCTTGAATATGAGCCGCAGCCTGCAAGAACTGTTCCTTTCCCCGAGGATTTACATCAAAAACTTGTAGCGGCTCTGAAAGCAAAAGGAATTTCGGAGCTTTATTCACATCAGGCCGAAGCATACCGGCAGGTTAAGAAAAATAAAGATATTGTTGTTGTAACGCCTACCGCTTCCGGAAAAACGCTGAGTTATAATCTTCCCATACTTGATACGATTTTAAGAGATAAAGAGACGCGCGTTTTATATCTCTTTCCCACTAAAGCGCTATCTCAGGATCAGGTGGGTGAATTGCAGGAATTGGTTACGCTGCTTAATGAAGATATTAAAACCTATACCTTTGACGGCGATACGCCCGCCGACATACGCCGTACAATCCGCTCGGCAGGCCATCTTGTCGTTACCAATCCGGATATGCTGCATCAGGGAATATTGCCGCATCACACCTTATGGATTAAACTTTTTGAAAATCTGAAATATGTTGTAATCGATGAAATCCACGCCTATCGCGGCGTGTTTGGCAGCCATTTGGCCAATGTCATACGCCGTTTAAAACGAATAGCTCGCTTTTACGGCAGTAATCCGCAATTTATCTGTTCCAGCGCCACCATTGCCAACCCCGTTGAGCTGGCGGAGAAAATAACCGAAAGCGCAATAACCTTGGTTGATAATAACGGCGCGCCGCGGGGTAAAAAACATTTTCTTTTTTATAATCCGCCGGTAGTTAATAAAGAATTGGGTTTGCGCCGCGGCGTGGTGAACGAAGTAAAACAGATTATTATGAAATTGCTTCCAACCGGGGCCCAAATTATTGTTTTTGCGAGAAGCCGCCTGCGCGTGGAAATATTAACCACATATATAAAAGAGACGGCAAAATTTTATAAAATTCCCAGTGATAAAATAAAAGGATATCGCGGAGGATACCTACCCGGTGAACGCAGAGCAATAGAAAAGGGATTAAAAGACGGTTCTATACAAGTGGTTGTAAGTACCAATGCGCTGGAACTTGGGATTGATATCGGTCAATTGGATGTGGCGATTCTCGCCGGATATCCCGGATCGGTTGCCAGCGCCTGGCAACAAGCGGGAAGAGCGGGAAGACGGCAAAGTACGTCGCTTACAATTCTTGTGGCTTCCAGTTCGCCTTTGGATCAGTATATTATAGAGCATCCCGCTTATTTCTTTGAGAAAAATCCCGAAACGGCGCAGATTGACAGCGATAATCTGACCATCTTAATGAGTCATATAAAATGCGCCGCCTTCGAATTACCTTTTACGGAAGACGAACAGTTTGTTCCCGATATAACGCATCATTTGCTCGATTATTTGAGCGATGAGCGTGTTCTTCGAAAAGCAGAGGGTAAGTATTTTTGGATGAGCAGCATTTATCCCGCTGAAGAGGTGAGTCTGAGAAATGCCGCTGCAGAAAATGTGGTGATAATCGATACAAGCAGTCATAATCGCGTGATAGGCGAAATTGATCTTTTTACCGCTCCGGAACTGGTTCATAAAGATGCCATCTATCTTCATAATACGGTACAATATCATGTGGATGAATTGGATTGGGATGAGAAAAAAGCCTATGTGCATGAAGTAAAAGTGGAGCATTACACGGACGCCATTACCAAAACCAATTTAAAGATTTTGGAAATTGATAAAGAGAAAAGCAAGGATAACCATTATACAAAATATTATGGGGATGTGGAAGTAAGCAGGGTGACTACCGGTTATAAAAAGATCAAATTTCATACCCATGAGAATCTTGGAAATGGAAAAGTTTATCTTCCCGAACAAAATATGCAAACCTCGGCTATGTGGTGGGAATTTCCCGACGAGCTGTTTGTAGACCCCTATTTTGAGGAGTCCGTTCTCGGGGAAGGGCTGCGCGGTATCGCTTACACCTTAGGCAATCTTATTCCGCTCTACATCATGTGCGATATAACCGATATCTCCGTTGTGCCCATGTTGCGCGCTCCGGCGAGTAATAAACCGACGATTTATGTTTATGATAAATATCAGGGCGGTATCGGTCTGGCGAAAAAATTGTATGATATTGACGCCGTGGTTTTGATGTCGGTGAAAGAGCATATCAAAAAATGTCCTTGTACAAACGGATGCCCGTCCTGCACCGGTCCGGCTTTGGAAGGCGGACTATTCGGTAAGGAGAGCGCTCTGAAAATATTAAAACTCCTTTAGACTGAAATCTCATATAGAAGTTAAAGGAGAAAGCAGAGTGTTCCTCTATACTCCATTATGACGGACTGTAAAATGGCAGCCCCCATCATACTTCTATCTATATAAAAATGAAAAAAATCAGGACTTTAATGTGCCTGATTTAGAGGACGGACAGGATGGAGAATATTTAACCGATCGATTAACGGATGAAGCTTTAAAATATATGGAGGCTCATAAAAATCATCCCTTTTTTCTATATCTATCCCATTATGCCGTTAATACGCCCATTTAGGCTGTAGAAAAAGACATTGCCTTTTAAAAAGAAAACACCATCTTTGTCGGTCGATAAAAATAAGGCTTTTAGAACGGAACGCTATACTTATGCGAAATTATATCAAGATGATCCTGTTCATGCAGCTATGATAAAAAGTTTAGATGAAAGTTTGGTACGGGTAATGGACGGGATAAATGCATTAGGATTAAACAAGAAGGCGGTTATCATTTTTATGTCCGATAACGGAGGACTGAGTACCTGGAAGGCGCAGATGGGCTCCGGCGATACCTCGTGTTCGGCTGTTCGTATGGGCGATTATAAGTTGATTAAATTTTACGAAGAACCGACGTTTGAACTGTTTAAGCTAAAGACGGATTCCTATGAGAAGAATAATATTGCATGCAAAACGCGCAGAAAACGGAAACCTTGCGTCGCGAATTTATGCGGCGTTTAAAAAGTCAATATGCTAATTTCCCGAAAGGTAATAAACTATATTATCGCGAGTAAGACTGAAAAAAATATGATAAATATTGCAGTTATTAAAAGTTTTTAAGAAATTAAAAATTCTTTTTCCTTGCAAAAAATCTAATATTATCGGGAAGACCGCTTTTTCATAAAACGGGAATTATATATTATATTTCTCTATATTATGCCTGTGGAATCTTTGAAATGAACCTTGAATAAGTAAAAAAAGCTTGTATTAATGGGGTTTTTTTATGCGTAAATTATATCTGATCTTTTCCGTATTTTTATTGTCATGTGTTCACCATCAAAGCGTTAAGCTTCCGTCGCCGCTTCTTAGAGCCCATGCACATAATGATTATATGCACGAACATCCTTTGCTCGATGCGCTCTCTTTCGGTTATACGAGCGTTGAGGCCGATATCCATTTAATTGATGATACGTTGTATGTTGCCCATGATAAAGAAGATATTCGAATGGGTAGAACATTATGCAAACTGTATTTACAGCCGTTAAAAAAAATTGTTATGTCGAATAATGGCCGGATTTACGGAAAAGAGATTCCCTTTCTTTTGCTGGTTGATATTAAAAGTGATGCCGATTCTACTTACAGGGCATTGAAACGTGTTTTAAACGAATATCGGTCAATGTTAACCTCCTATGAAAATGGAAAAATTGAAGAAGGCGCCGTTACGATCATCATTTCCGGAAACAGACCTTTGCAAATAATGAAAAATGAGAATAGGCGTTATACTTTTTACGATGGCAGGCCAAGTGATTTGAAAAACAATCTACAGGCAACATTAATGCCGCTAATCAGCGCTAATTGGAATGATTATTTCAAATGGCAAGGACAGGGCGCGTTTCCCGAAAATGAAGGGAAACGTTTAGCGCAGTTGGTCGATTCCGTACATAGCCGGCATCGTAAATTACGTTTTTGGGCAACCGATGTAATATCCAAAAATCAGGATAATTTTTGGCGGGCGCTAATTGATTATAATATCGATTTTATCGGTACGGATAAACTGGAACAATTGAAGGATTTTTTCGATTCGTCCTCTCGTAAAAAATAATGGGTATAAATAACGCTTGATATTTAATAATCGTTATAATAATTTAAATCATATCGGCAAAAAAAATGATAAAACCTTTACCTTGATAAGGTCTATGAGAAATATTCATTCTTACCAGCGATTCATATTTTTATAGGCGTCTTTAATTTTGTGTTCTTCAGGCACGATCCAAATATTGTTTTCAATCTCCAGCTTCACGTCGTCAAAAAACACGGCCCGGCCGCTGCCGCCGGGGCGGAAATCGGTCACGATATCAACATGCTGTGATGATTGGTTCATCAAACCTTTTTTTAGAAAATCGTCGGTTTCGGCTTTGCCCTTTTCCGAAACAGGGTCATTGGTGTAGCATTCCGGATAGCTGGCGCCGATGGCGATATGCAGCGTTCCACCGACTTTTTCCACGAAAAGCGGGTGCTTTAAAACTCTTTCGATACCGTTGTTCATACCGAGAGCCACTTCCCCGAGCCGGTGAGAGCCGGAATCCGTTTCGATGATTTTTTGTAGCGCTTCATAGCCCTTGTCGGCCGTATACTCAACAATTACGCCTTTTTCAAACTTGAGATAGATACCTTGAATAGTGGTTCCCGCATACGAAACAGGCAGATCGACAAAAATCTCGCCTTGAACGGTGGGCGCATTGGGACTGGTGAACACTTCGCCGTCGGGAAAATTGCGTTTACCGGTGCATTTAATGACGTTTCTTTTATCAATATCCATAGTCAAAGTAAGTGCCCGGCCGTTGTGAGGATGTTCCGTTTCGATACGAATGGTTTTGCTCACGCCCATCAGGCGGTAAATTTCCTCTTCCACATCGTCAAGCAAACGGGGATCAACCATTGATGCGTTTACGATAACGCGGCTATATTCTTCCAAGCTCATGCCTTCCATATCGGCAAAACCTTGTGTTGGGAAGAGGGTGAGTACCCAGGGTTTTAATAGACGAATATTTTTCGGTTCTTCATCCACGCGCATAATGGCCTGGGCTGTTTCTTCCGGAAGATCGCTGTAAAGCTGCGGATTTTCGGCTCCAAGGATTTCGATATATTTAGTCATCGCTTTATAACGTTCTATATGCCAGACCGGAACGCGTTCTATTTGTTCCAATGTGCCGAACTTGGCCATGGATGCTCCCCAAATTTTTCCGCGGTCATTATCCGGCGGAACCATATTGATATCGGCAATGCCGCCGCCGGCAATTATTTTATCTTGTATTACGGACATCAGCGGCCAGGTAATATGTTCACCTTTTATCATAACCACGTCATCCTTCTCGATGCCGTTCAGCGAATAGTTTACCAAATAGTCCGCCCATTTTTTTAGCTCGTCTTGACTAATATTTAAGTTCATCTTTTTCTCCTTCCTATCATACAAAACCGCCTTTAAAACCGTTTATATAGATTACAAATATAAATTAATAATAGCAATGTAAAAATAAAATATTTTTATTGAAAATAAGTATAACATTATAGAAACCAATAAATTATGTAAATAGAATAAAACAAAATCATATATTGCTTTTGAAAGAACTGATGATTAAATTATCACTTTAAAAGCCTTAAAGAAAAATCAGCTCGTTAAGTTTAATTTTTATACATTTACGTTGTCCAATAACAACAGGAGGAAGGGATAATGGGACGAATAAAAGTTATTATTATGGGCGCGGCGGGACGCGATTTTCACAATTTTAATACCTTTTTTAAAGATAATAAACAGTATGATGTAAAAGCTTTTACGGCAACACAAATTCCTAATATCGAAGGGCGTAAATACCCCCTCCGAACTTGCCGGCAAATTATACCCCGACGGTATTGATATATATCCCGAGTCCGAGCTTACGCGGTTAATAAAAAAATACGACGCGGACGAGGTTGTTTTCTCTTACAGCGATGTGCCTTATGACTATATTATGAGCCGGGCGTCAATGGTAATAGAAGCGGGTG
>Ga0256833_1001825_pt1 | contig 15327 bp, 21 predicted proteins | sample 356284metaG_FD_190535 | JGI IMG/M metagenome (GOLD analysis project Ga0256833, IMG submission 190535) | Hydrothermal vent microbial communities from Mid Atlantic Ridge, Atlantic Ocean - 356-284 | ecosystem: Environmental > Aquatic > Marine > Hydrothermal vents | place: Atlantic Ocean: Mid...
GCTAATTCAAGAAAATCCAACGCAGTCATATGAGCGAAAGCACTGCACCCTTCGGGGAGAACGATAAGAGGCGACCTGCGAGCAGATAAATCTTTGAATTCCCTACGGGGAGTCCTTCAGATTTCTCTACTCACATCTCACCTCTTCTCGTTCTCTCAAATATAAAGTATATTAGTCGGTGCGGTAATAATAACAATTCAACGATAATGAGGTCTTCTGTTTGCAAGGTAAAATAATCGTCTATTCCGACCAGACCGGCATCGGCAAGATAATCACTCCCGAGCGCAAGAAGTACAACTTCAACATCGACGAGTGGAACGACTACGAAACCACTCCAAAAGTGGGGCTCATAGTGAACTTCGAGCCGAAAGGCATAAACGCCATGGCGATCGAGAGTGCAGATGGTATAGAGATAGCAGGCAAAAAGGTTGAAGCAGAGCCTACTATGGAAGATAGCGCTCAAAATGGTAAAGAGGAGCTCTTGGAGAAAAAGAGCGAAGAGGCTAAAAATGATGGGCCGGCATGGCTTATCGAGTACGACCTCGATGTGGAAGCCTGCATAGAGATGCACTTTTCCGATATACGAAAACGGATAAGAGAGAGTGAAAAACTGCTCGAAGAGAATAGAAGGCTCGACTATGCAAGGATGAAACGCTTTTTGAACACTGCCTACAACAACCTTATAGAGATCGACCACAGCTTCGAAAACTACGAGCTTTCCGAAACGAGACAGGAGCTGCTCGACGCTCACGACGCCTACAGGGAGTTCAAAACCAAAACCGACTATGTCCAAAACGCCTACGAGCAAGTCTTCTTGAATAAACAGAGCCGCTACAAGGAGCTTAGGGCGAAACTGGAACTCAACAAGAGCCAGATAGCGAAGCTTACGGAGAGCGCAGCGAACCTCGAAGCCGAAATCAAAGAGAAGAGCAAAAAGCTTCAGACGCTTCAAAAAAGCAGCGAAGAGTATATATATCTTTTTAACGAGATAAAGGTTCTAAAGCGCTCTATGGTCGATGCTATTCACGATATAGCCAAGCTTACTGAAGAGAACAGGCTCTACATAGAGCTGCTCGACAACTTCTACAAGATGCACTACGACCGTTTCAAAAAGAGCTTTGGAGAGTTCGTGCAGAGCTACGACTCGATGATGAGAAAGATCCAGGATGTTCTGGCTTACAAATTCGACTCTTTGATGTGGAAGAAAGCAAACCGCTCGAAACCTATACAGACATTTTTCACGAAAGCGGGCATTCATGAGGAGTTCAGCGCCGTCACATATATGAAGTACTACCTAAAAACCCTCGACAGCTCCAAACTGAACCGACAAAACCAGGAGCTCATGGAGCTTATGAGTTACTTAGAGTCACAAACAAAAAAGAGAGTCGTCTGCATAGACGACGATACCGAGTTTCTTACAGCCGTAAAGAGCGCTCTGGGCGAAATAGACAGAGATATAAAAGCGGTCGTATCGACAAGGCCGGAAAATATTATGCCGGATCTTAAAAACATACAACCTCATATACTCATACTAAACCCCTCTCTTCGCGGAATGGATACGGAATCGGTCGTAGGATACGCAAAAAAGATCGTTCCAGATATCGAAGTCGCTTTTTTTGCGAAAAGGATAAGCAGAAATCTCCTCTTGAAAGCCAAAGAGTTCAACGCAGCAGCCATCATCCCGAAAACTTTGAACAAAGATGAGCTGATAGTTCAGCTCAAGCAGTATATGGAGTAAAGGAGAGCCATGTTTACGGGACTTATTCGCGAAATGGCCCAAGTCGTCTCTTACAAAAACAACATTTTAACGCTCAAAGCCTCATATAAGCCCGGTGTCGGCGACTCTATAGCGGTAAATGGAGCTTGTCTTACCGTAGTGGATGTTTCAAAGAGCGGGTTCTCTTTGGAGCTGGCCGATGAGACAAGAGAGGTTATCGCAACGGAAAATCTCAGAGGCAGAGTCCATATAGAGCCGGCTATGAGAATGGGAGACCGTTTCGAAGGGCATATAGTGCAAGGGCATATCGACTCCGTAGGCATCGTCAAACGGATCGTAAAGCGAACAAACGGTGTCGACTTTTTCATCTCGATCCCAAGAGAGTATCTTCAATATATCATCCCCAAAGGTTCGGTAACTATCGACGGCGTAAGCTTGACGGTAAACGAAGTGGCCGACGATGGATTCAGGCTCACGATCATTCCTCATACTCTCAAAGAGACTCTTTTTGGAGAATATGAAGTCGGCAGAAGAGTTAACGTAGAGACCGATCTCTTTGCGCGCTATGTCGCCAACATTCTTCAAAAAAGAGAGGAGAGCAAAAAGAGCGAGTGGGAGAGAGTCGAGCACTTCCACGCACTATTTTGAAAGGTAGAGTATGCGACTTTTCCTTGCAAGTTACGCAAATGTAGACTACTACGACGAGATAAAAAGAGACCTCTCGCCATATTTTGAAGCGAAATGGGTTGAGCCAAGAAACCTCCATCTGACATGGTTCTTTCTCGGGGAGCACCCATCGCATGAAGAGATTTCAAGCAGACTTCAACCTCTTAAGATGATACCCAAAAACCCACTCTCCATTCAGGGGTTCGGAACTTTCGGAGAGCCTGAACCGAAAGTCTTCTTTCTTAAAACCTCCACCGTAATAAGCTCCATATTCCATAGAAAAATAGTCGATCTGCTGGGAATGGAGCCAGATTATGAGTTCAAGCCCCATATAACGATGGCACGCATAAAGAAGCTTCACTCAGACGGATTCAAGCATATAGGAAAACCGTGGATGAGCGAGCCCCTTGGAACCGTCGAGCCTTCGATATATTTGATAGAGAGCAGGCTTACGCAAAACGGCCCCATATACATACCGATAGAGGAGTTTTAGAGTGGCACGAAACATCTACGAAACAGCTTCCCCAAAAAGTGGTGAAACATTCAAGACTCTCTTCAAAAACGCAAACATTACTATAGAGGAGATAGTAAGCAGCGATACTCCGGAGGATATACTATACGACCAGCCAAACGACGAAGTGGTATTTCTGCTTCAAGGAGGCGCTACCCTTTGGATAGAGGATGAGATAGTGGAGCTGAAGGAGGGGGACTATCTTTGCATAAAAGCTAAAAAGCGCCATAAACTCTTAAAGTGCGAAACAGGCACCAGATGGCTGGCAATCCACTCCAGGGAGCCTCTGTGTTGACACCCAAAGCGGCAGCCTTGAAGTACGACTCCGAAAAAGACAACGCTCCTAAAGTTTTAGCTACCGGAAGAGGCGAGATAGCCAAAAAAATAGTAGAAAAGGCAAAAGAGTTCGACATTCCCCTCTTTCAAAACGAGGAGCTGGCTGAGCTTCTTGTGAGGCAAGAGAGCGGAAGCGAGATAGACCCCGCCCTTTTTAAAGCGGTTGCCGAAGTCTTCGTCTGGCTAATGCGCTCGGAGGAGTCGGCTGAACTCTCCAAGAGATAGCAACTTGCTACTTTGCTCTACAGCCGGCCTGGTCGCACTCTCTGAACTTTTCGACCCTGTATGTATAGATGGTCGGGTGGTATTCAAGGCAGTTTTGAGGTAGCCCGGCCTTTACGCAAAGATGCGCGAAAAAGAGGTCAAAATCACTCAAATCCTCCCAAACCTGGGGCAAAAAGGTAGCCTGTCTGCCGTCAAGCTGCAAAATAACGCCATCTTTACCCGGCTCGATCTTTCGTTTGAGATCCTCTATGTCGCTATACTCGAGCAGCTGGGGAACGGTTAGAAGAGAAACCTCTATATCTACCTTTTCAAACTCCTCTTCACTGAGCGGCGGAAACCTGGGGTCATCGAATGCCGCCGCGATAGCGTTCGCCGCAAGATCCTCCACAAGCGGCCTGTGGGGTATTATGGAGCCGATGCATCCTCTTAGCCTGCCGTCTATCGTCAGCGTTACGAAAGTGGCCTGCTTCTTCGCCAGCTCAGGGTATTCTTTTTTTAGCTCCTCTATATCTACCTCAGGAGCCAAACCGAAGCGTGAAGCTATCGCCTCTCTCGCAATTTTTAGTAAAAGCTCACCCATATGAGCCTCCTTGTATAAACTTTATTTAGTATTATAACATAAAGATTTAACGGTTTTGGTGATCTTTGTCCAAAAGAGGAGCAGCAGCGGGGTTTCTGAGCTTTTTTAGCTCCATATCTATCTTTTCAAGAGGCAAAAATGGCGAAGGAGAGGCTATAGTACCGCTTCTTACGCCTTTAGAAGGAGGGTTGTAGAGAAAGAGCCCACACTCATACATCCCCATCCGCACCGGAGTCGCACTCGAGTATGTCGTAACTATGGCATCCTTTGAAAGATGCTTCTTTAGGCTCTCAAAATACTCTTTGGTCCATAAAAGAGGATTCTTTTTTGGGCTGAAGGCATCTTGATAGACTATATCGAAGGTAAGCTCACACCTACTTAAAAACTCTCTTGCGTCACCGAAAACCACCTCTACCTCTATAAGCTCACTCTCATATCTTCCATAAAGGCTTACTGCCTCTATAACCTCTTTAAAATCGTGAAGCTCATCAGGGTAAGGAAAGTTTGGCAAAGATTTTACAAGCTCTTCGTCAAATTCTGGAGAGACTATTTTAACACTTTTAAAGATCTTTTCGCGTTTCAAATAGAAGAGTGTCGCAAGCGTGTTGTAGCCGAGTCCAAAGCAGATATCGAGTATCGTTACGGACTCTTTATCTTTTGGCAGTAGAGCGAAGGCGGGCTCTACATGCTTTTTCAAAGACTCGTTCAAAGCTCCATCTTTGGTGGAGTGGTAGCACTCGTCGAAGCTCGAAGATCTGGCCGTAAAAGTACCATCTTCGGTTTTGACCAGATCTATCGAGAAATCCTCACTCCGACCCATAGCTATATCAGTAGCTCGCTTCATGTAGCTCTTTAAACTTGAACCCCTCCATCATCTCATCGAGAGTCGCCCCCTCGTGAGCCACCAGAACGAAGATATTCTCCTCCATCAAAGGCCATATAGGCTCTCCTTGCCTTGCGACGATGGCATAATCGACAAAGTCGTTTATATCCTCTCTGTTGTCGTAGAACTCAACACTCTTCACCTCGCCATCTTCGAAAGTGACAAGAGCCCACGCTTTTGCATCTTCCATAGTAGCGACCTTGCCGTTTTTGGCATCTTTGCTATCGAACGGTATCTCTATCAGCATGTTGATCCCTCCAACTTGCTTGGATCGAGTTTCAGATCCTCGTTATGCATTACTCCGACTCCTCTATCGAGAACCCCTTTGGCTATCGCTTTCGCCTCGTCCAAAGAGTGCATCTTGCAGCTGCCGCACTGGTATATGTTCAGTTCCGGAATATCGGCCATGCTTTTAACGTTCATGACATCCTCCATAGAGCTGCTCCAAGCCTCGGCTACCCTATTCTCAGAGGGCTCGCCTATGACACTCATATAAAAGCCGGTCCTGCACCCCATCGGCGAAATATCTATGATCTCAACATCCTCTCCGTTCAGATGCTCTCTCATGAAGCCTGCGAAGAGGTGCTCTAAAGTATGGATGCCTCTTTCACTCATCATCTCTTTGTTTGGTCTGCAGAAACGGAGGTCGAAAACGGTAATGGTATCGCCGCAAGGGGTCTTCATACTTTTCGCTTTTCTTACCGCAGGAGCGGGCATAACGGTATGGTCTACGGTAAAACTCTCTAACAGTGGCATAAGTAACCTTTTTTTGGTAACAATATACAGTAAGTGAAATTACAAAAAGATTGAAGGAGAAAATAAAAGTGTAGATTTCCGAAACCCAAAAGGGTTCGGAAATGGTTTTATACGCCGGCCTCTTCCCGTCGCTGGAGATACTCCCAGTAGTCATCAACTCGTTTTTGCCACTCGTCGATCAGATATTCGTACTCAGGTTTGAAGAGGTGTTTGAAACGCCCCTGTGCACCGAGATAGTCACGTACAGGTATCTTGTTTTTAGGTCTGTAAGTGATGGTCAGCTTAGTACCGTTCTCTATCTCGTAAAGCGGGAAAACAAGAGAGTCTACGGCAAGGTCCGAAACGGCTATCGTATCGTCAGGTGCGAACTTCCACTCCGTAGTACAGGCACTCATAGCGTTGATATAGACGGGGCCTTCGGTAGCGAAACCTTTTTGGATCTTCTTTATCATATCTTTCCATTTGTTTGGCGCAACCTGCGCGACATATGGAGAGCCGTGTGCGGCCATGATCTGAACCATATCTTTTTTGTTCATCTTCTCACCGTAGCTTACACGCCCCGCAGGTGATGTAGTGGTGCTCGCGCCTATCGGAGTGGCCGAACTTCTCTGGCCGCCCGTGTTTGCGTAGACCTCGTTGTCAAGACATACATACATCATATCGTGGCCGCGCTCGAAACATCCCGATATCCACTGGAAACCGATGTCGTACGTCGCACCGTCTCCGCCGAAAGCTACGAATTTTGGAGATTTACCTTTGCAAGATTCGGGAAGCCTATCTTTTCTTTTGAGAGTTTTGTACATAGCCTCAGCTCCAGCAATTGCCGTAGAGCTGTTTTCGAAACCTATATGAATCCAAGAAGCGTCCCACGAAGTGTAGGGATAGACCGCCGTACAAACCTCAAGGCATCCGGTAGATGCCGAAAGGATTAGCGGATCGTTGGTGGCATTTAGTATTTCACGAACAATAATAGAGTGTGCACACCCGGGACACAGAAGGTTCGCACCCTCGAATCTATCCGCAGATGTAGAAAACTCTTTCAGGTTTTTTATCTTTTTCATTTCACTCATCGTGCGCTCCTATCAATAAAAGGACAGCTTGGGACCGCGAAGTCCAACAAACTGCTGAAGTGGTGTTGTCGGTCTGCCCTCTTTCGCGTTGGCATCCAACTCTTTGAATATCTCTTTTGCATGATCGATGGTAAAGTCACGTCCGCCGAGTCCGTAAATGTAGTTTGTGATTACCGGATGGTTGTCACTTTGGTACAACGATGCCGTAACTTCGTTATAGAGGGCTCCAAGTGCACCGTTGGGGCTGCTTCTGTCAAGACATGCGACCGCTTTTACTTTCGAAAGGGCTTTTTTTATCTGCTCGTAAGGCCATGGCCTGAAAAGTCTCGGAGCGACGACCCCCGCTTTGATGCCCTCTTCGCGCATCATTTTAGCGACCATTTCCGCGGTCTCTACCGTAGTACCGAGAGCGACGATGGCAACTTCGGCATCATCCATAAGATACTCTTCGACAATATTGTATTTTCTTCCGGTCTTTTCTGCGAAAGCGTCGAAAACCTCTTCCACTTTTCCGAATACTTTGGTCATAAGGTCTGCATGTTGTCTAGCTTTATGCTCGAAGTGCCAATCCTCTTCGGTCTGAACCCCGTAAGTAACAGGTTTTGCAAGATCGAGCATCGCATTCATAGGCTTGTAGTCACCCACAAACTCATACGCTTCATCATCGCTTAGCGGTCTTACATTTTCTGCCGTGTGGGATGTGATGAAACCATCCTGATGTACCATTACGGGAAGGCGAACATTATGGTCTTCGCCAATTCTGAATGCCATTAGAGTCAGATCGTACGCCTGCTGAGAGTTGAAGGCGTCAAGCTGTATCCATCCGCTGTCTCGTCCAAGATACATATCGGAGTGGTCTCCGTTGACATTCAAAGGTGCGGCAAGTGCACGGTTTACAACGGTCAAAACTATAGGAAGGCGCATACCGCTTGCCTGGTAAAGCACTTCTGCCATCAGCGCAAACCCCTGAGAGCTTGTTGCGGTCGCGACGCGCCCTCCGGCAGCTGCAGCACCCACACATCCACTCATAGCCGCATGTTCGGATTCGACCATGACGAACTCACCGTCTATATAGCCGTTTGCCAGAAAAGAGCCATAATTTTGCACTATCGGCGTAGAAGGGGTAATCGGGTAAGCGGCCACAACATCGACCTGAGCCTGTCTAAGAGCCTGGCTTGCAGCCATATTGCCGTCCCAGACCTCCATTTCATTCAATTCCATTTTTTCAGCCATCTAACACTCCTGTTACTCTTTCTCCGGCCACTGAGCCAGAGCTTTCTCGTTTTCAACTTGCTCCTCGAACATAAGAAGCGATTTCGGGTTGGTGGGGCAGACTTCGACACATATACCGCACCCTTTGCAGTGGTCGTAATCTACTCCTATCATCTTTTTATCTCTTGAAATTATAGAGACATCGGGGCAGTAGATCCAGCAGAATTGACAATCTATACATAGATCTCTGTTGTAGACAGGTTTCAGAACCCGCCAGTCGCCAACGTAAGCCGTATAGGAGTTCGTCTCTGCATATGGCCGGTTCTCAGGCAAAACTTCAGCCGCATCCTTCTCCATCTCTTCATCAAACGAAAAGAGAATAGCTCCCGGGAGCAGTTCATCCCATCCAAGATATTTCATCTTATCTTCCTTTACTTCACTGAATTGTATGCACGCTCTATCGCAGCCATGTTGGCATCGATAACTTTTTGCGGAAACTTGGCAAGTACGCTCTTCATCGCGTTCTGGAAATAGTCGAGTTCGAACATTCCAGAAACTTTCATAAGAGCACCGAGCATCGGGGTATTCGGAATAGCGCGCCCGATAGTATCGAGTGAAATCTGCATACAATCTACGACATGCACATCTTTACCCTTCAGCTTAGGCTGAGCCTCTATCAACTCCTCTTTGGTAAGGTGAGTCGTAATGATATATTTTGTCGTATCCTTTTCATGAGCCGTGATGTCGGCAGTATATGTAAGACCGGGGTCTATAACGAGAACATAATCCGGATGCATGAACTTCTCATGATTTAGAATCTCTTCATCGTCAACGCGGTTATAAGCAGTCATTGCCGCACCGCGTTTTGCCGATCCGTAAAAGGCGAAAGCCTGGACAAACTTTCCCGTTTTGGAAACGACGTCCGCCAATCCTTTCGCACCCGTTACCGCACCCTGTCCTGCACGTGAGTGCCAGCGAATTTCCAACATCTACTCTCCCTTCAAAATGCCAAAAAAACCCTCTTTTCTCTTATGGATTCTCTCAGCGCTTTTTATTTGTATACTAAGGTAAGCTAATTGTAATCAAGCCGCTCTTAAAGCAAGCTTTTTGAAAAATCAAATAGTTTAAAAGAGGGAGAACTACAGCTTCAAGAGCCTAAAGTAGTGCGTATGGATCTGACGGCTTCTGCCGCATTACGTGCAATATTATCACAAGCCGACGACATCTCGCTTACTTTGCCGTATCCGCAAGTGAGAGCGAAAGGTTCGACTCCCGCAGATTTTGCCGCCTCTATATCCATAACGGTATCTCCTACCATCCAGCATCTCTCTTTCGCACAACCCATGGCTGCCAGAGCTTTCAGCACCGGCTCCGGATGAGGCTTCGGTCTTTTGACATCTTCTCTTCCTATGAGCACTTCAAAGTGCTCCATCAACCCCATATGCTCTAAAAGCTCTTTTGAGTAGCGTCCCGTTTTTGTAGTCACCACGCCAAGGCGCGCGAACTCTGCAGCCTCTGCTACCGCCTCTCTCGCTTCCGGAAGCAGCACCGTTTTTCGGCAGCTTATCACTCTATAATGCTCTTTGTACGCATCGACATGTCGGGAAACCATGCTTTTGGGTACACCAAGCCTGAAGAACATAACATCAAGCGGGTGGCCTACGAGAGCTTTTATCGCCTCTTTGCCGGGATGCGAGGAGCCAAACTTTTCAAAAGCCACACCGAAGCTCTCCAAAATCGCTTCCGTCGAATCTATTAGAGTACCGTCGAGATCGAAAAGTATCGTCACTCTCTTTTCGCTGCTATCAAAAGTTCCCATCTACGGTTTGATCCAATCTATCTGATTGTGCATGATTCCTACTATAGATGGAATCACGGGAGTTATTTTTCTGTTGACAGCGGTGATCGAGTCCGGTATATACAAAAAGACATAAGGCCTATCTTCTGCGATGATATTGAACATTTCTCTGTAAATCTCTCCAACTTTTTTCAAATCGCTCTCTTTTTCGGCACTCTCTATCATCCTGTCCACTTTATCGTTACGGTAGCCAACGAGATTGAAGCCTCCAAGCTTATCCGAATCGGAGTGCCACAGAGCGTAAGCGTCTGGGATAAGCCCAAGACTCCATCCCAAAAGAATCGTCTCGAATCTCCTCGGAGTCACTACCGTATTCAAAAAGGCTTGCCACTCCATCGCACGAATTTTTACTTTGACACCTATGCGGCCGAGCTGATGCTGAATGATCTGCGCAGCGTATAGCCTTGTCGTATTGTTGGCATTTGTGGATATGGTAAACTCAAGAGGATTTTCCTCGCTATAGCCCGCCTGCTTCAGCAGCTTGCGCGCCAGGCCGGGGTCATAGAGACTCTTCGGCGGATTTGCGGGGTATGCGAAAGTGCCGGGCATAAACGGCCCGTGGCACACTTTCCCGTGGGAGAAGAAGAGGATTCTTATCAGCTCATCTTTGTCGATAGCCAGATCTATAGCTTTGCGGACACGAATATCCTTGAACTTTTCAAGCTTCATATTGAAACCCAAGTATGTGTAGCCGCGACCGGGCATCTGTACAATTTTGTAAAACTCTTCAAACGATCGGTCTATCTGCTTCTCTCTTTGCAGAGGGGTCAAAGAGCCGAGATCTAGCTTTTTTGCCTTCAGCATAAGAAACTGGGTCGTCGGGTCGGGCATGAAATGGTAGTGAATGGTATCGATATTTGGCCTATGCTCGAAGTAGTCATCGTTTGCCTCAAGAATAACATCACCCGATGTTTCTAGCTTTTTAAGCTTGTATGGGCCCGTTCCTACCGGCTCTCTGTTGAACTTTGAAGTCATGGGGTCATTCACATCTCTCCATATATGAGCAGGCAAAATCCCCATCATCCATATGGATAGTGCTTTGAAGTATGGCTCTTTATACTCCACTTCCACACTGTATCTATCAACCATTTTGAGAGATTTTACATACCTGAAATCACTTGCGTAAGGGGTAAATATCTTTTTCGATTTTAGAAGTTTGAAAGTAAAAACTACATCTTCGGCACTGAATGGCTCTCCATCGTGCCATTTCACACCTTTTTTAAGATAGAAAATCAATCTTTTAGGCGACTTGAAGCTCCACGACTCTGCAAGGTCGCCGACGATATTCGCATCTTTGTCGAACTTGACCAGGCCGTTGAAGATCCAGCCGCTTATTTCGCCGCTTGCACTATCTGTAGCAAGAAGAGGGTTAATTCGGCTCGGATTTGCCCCAAGCGACAGATGCAGAGTGGATGAGTATAGAAAAAGGGGTAGCAGAAAAAGAAGAACTACCCTCATTTTGCCTGCAGAGGCTTAAGGGGTTTGTTATGCCTTTTCCAGTTCAAGATGCCGCCTTTCAGCTCGTACACCTTTTTGTAGCCGAGTTTGTCAGACAGAAAATCACCGACCATTTTGGTTCTGCTTGCAGACCTGCAGACAAGTACGAAAGGGGTCTCTTTATTTATACCAAGCTTGGAGAGTTTGGAGAGGAAGGAGTTCAGGTCGTAACGTCCGGAACTATCGAAAAACATGATCGTATGGCTTCCATCGATGATACCGGTTTGGCGCCACTCACCCGGTGTTCTTATATCGATAACCGGAATGCCTTCGGCTTTTGCCTTTTCGAAACCCTCGATATCGAGATCTTTTACACCTGCTAAAAGAGATATGGAAAGAAAGGTTAAAAAAATGAGAGATTTTTTCATTTGATGACTCCTCCCCGGGAGACCCGGGAGTGGAATTGGTTAACGTTTGGAGAACTGAGGACTTCGTCTCGCTTTATGCTTACCATACTTCTTACGTTCAACGACACGTGAGTCTCGAGTAAGAAGACCGTTTGGTTTGAGTGCTTTTCTGAACTCTTCGTCGAAAGCTACCAGAGCTTTGGATATGCCGTGCTTGAGAGCATCGGCTTGAGCCGAATATCCGCCTCCCAGTGTTTGGGCGACGATATCTACACTCGCCTCCTGCTTGGTTATAAGCAGTGGCTGCATAACTTTTCTCTTTATCGCTTCATGACCGCCGAGCCACTCATCGAGGCTCATTCCGTTTATAGTCATCTTTCCGCTGCCCGGCTTCAGCCAGACTTTGGCAACTGCGCTTTTGCGTTTTCCGGTTGCATAAACTTTTGCCATCTTAGTTATCCTTTGCTTTCACTTGTGCTGTATGCGGATGCTCGCTACCGGCGTATACACGCAGTTTCTTAAGCATTGCTCGTCCCAATTTAGTTTTAGGGAGCATGCCCCTTGTAGCAAGCTTGAATAGTTTTTCCGGGTTCTTCTCTACAAGTTCACCAAGCTTTTCACTCTTTACGCTTCCAAAATATCCGCTGTGCCTATGATACTGCTTGTCGTCGAGCTTGTTGGCTCCGGTAAATTTGACTTTCGAAGCGTTTATGACGATCACATGATCACCGCAATCTACATGTGGAGTAAAATATGGTTTATGTTTTCCGCGAAGATAGGTCGCTATCTCGGTTATAAGTCGACCGAATGTTTTTCCTTCTGCATCGAGTACGATCCAGTCGCGCTCTACCTGAGCGCTGTTTACCATCTTTGTCATTTTCATGGTAGTTTGACCTTTAAAAAGATTTGAACGAAGCGATTGTAGGGTATTAATGATTAATCTACGCTTAATTTCAGTGTTTTATAAGTTTTAATCTCTGAAACGTTATGCTATTTTACGAAACTCTTGTAAGTTACATACTTGACATCATCTCCGACGGCTATCTTAAATAGAATGTTCCATCTCCCTTTTTTGTCGATATCGAAATCTTCGCTAACGTAGACTCCATTGGCCAAAGAGAAGTTTTTAAGCTCTATATCGTGCATAGCTGTATCGGGCCTGGTTACAAGAGCCGTGACTTTGGCGTTTTTCACGTAATTTCCCTCTCTATCCAAAACAGCAATCTGAGCTCTGTTTTTACCGAGTTTCAAACCGGGTTGATCTATCACGAGTCTGTATTTAGCATCGAAGGCTCTCTGCTTTTGCAAAATCTCGTTGATATTTTCATCAACATCCTGATACTTCATCATATAACTGTTTTCAAGTTGGACGGGGTTTTTCAATGCAACTTTTATCGTCCAGACTGAAAGCATTACCACCGTAAGAATCATCCCTACTATAGCATAAGGCCAAAAATTTATATCTTTTTTCTCACTCTTCTCCACTTTTCCTCCTGATTTTCGTATATATATACTGCACTAAAAAGAAGAGAAGTATTCCGTAAAATATCCAGCGTATCAATTTAAAACTATCTTTACTTCCGCTTCCTATACTTGAAGAAAGTTTCACCCCTTTACTTTCGGCAATCTGATCAACCATATCGGCATAACCGTTTAGTATGGCAACGGAAATTTTGACACTCTCGTCTTTACTGAAGGCAGGGCTCATTACGGGCTTTATAGTCCCTCGCCAAGGCAATGGACTCAATATCTGCTCTATGTCCATAAGTTTTTTGACACTGTCTGATGCGAAAATGTTTACTGCAGTCGGAGTTTTGGAAAAATATAGAAGTGCATAATCGCTATATCTACTTTTTATTGGCTCAAGAAGGTCTACAGGCTTGGTAGCGTTTAGTTCTGCAACCGCAGCGACAAAGACAGGGATATTTGTTTTTTCATAAAGCTCGTTTCCCATCTGATTAATCTTCTCTACCTCTTTGGGAGGCATTACTCCATCATTGACAAGAACGAGTTGAAGCTTTGCGAACAGAAGGGAGGGGAACAGAAAAAGTAGAAACAAAGAGGAGAGTTTCGCTCCCCTCTTTAGATATTCAAATTCTCTCAACGATCAACCAACGAAAGCGTGATTGGCCGTAACCACTGCCCATAGTGTGTAAGCCGCCATAACTACCATTCCCAAACCAAGCACTTTATCCATTATCTGTATCATACTATCCTCCTTTTGATGTATTTTACCATCTATTTATCTAAATTTTCCACACGCTTCTGCACCAGATCCCACCTGGGATAGACAAAGACCGTACGTCTTGTCACCGAGATCTTTTCCGGGTTGTCTACGGCGAAGGCCTTTATCGTCACCGGTATCGGCGTATCTTTTCTGCTATCTTTCGCCAGCGGTTCTACCGCCTCAAGCTGTACTATCTTTTTAGCCTTTTTACGGGCAGCCAGTTTAAAGGGCTTACTCGGTTTGACTATCTTTATCTTCGGATTGTCTACAATCTCGAAGTAGTAACTATGATCTTTCGTATCCGTGTTTTGAAACAAGAAGGTGTAGTCGTTGACCACTCTGCCGTCGTGGGTGAATCTGTAGAGCTGTGCCGTCTTGTTTATGTTAAGAAGCATATGCTCTTTTTTGGTACCCATAACAAAGAGTGCCACGAGAACCAGTGTCAGTGCCACTGCGTATGCTACGGTTCTCGGTCTTATATATTTTGTCTTACCTTCACGCTTCTCTATCTCTCTTGGGGAGCTCCACTGAACCAGGCTAGGTTTACCGAGTGCTCCCATAACTTTAGTACAGGCATCTACGCACTCAAGACAGTTTATACACTCAAGCTGCATCCCCTGGCGTATATCTATATGGGTCGGGCACACCTTTACGCAGCTTTCGCATGCGGTACACTCCGCTTCGGGCTCTCTTTCGTGGAGCTCTTTTACGTTATGTACCAGTTTTTTGCTATCTTGTCCCTCATGGTCGTATATATGGCCGCCTCTATGCACGTCGTATATCGCCATTATCGTATCGTCGTCGTACATAACCGACTGTACTCTGCTGTATGGGCAGATGTATATACAGAAATTCTCTTTGAGCCAAACCACGTCTATAATCAGAAAGAGGGTTATTCCAAGCCAGAAGCCTACAAGTACCGGGTGTTCTGCCGGATGCTGGATATATTGGAAGAAATCCTCCGGCGGAACGAAGTACCATGTGAAGTCGGCGGCCGCTATAAGGGCCAGTATCGACCAGAGCAGTATCGCCACTCCCTCTTTAGCTTTATTCTCCGGTTTACTCCAGTCGGGCTCTTGCTGTTTATTCGTTATTCTCTTTCTTAGGCCCAACAGTTTTGTTTCGAAAAGATCTCTATATATGACTCTGAATATCGTCTGCGGGCATGCCCAGCCGCACCAGACTCTTCCTCCCAGGGTCGTCATGAAGAAGATCCCCAGGAAAAGAAGCATCAGCAAAAAGGGCATCAGGTAGAGCTCCTGCATATCGAACCGCACGAACAGAAAGTGCAGCTGTTTATGGTCGAAGTTAAGCAAAAAGAAGTGGTTACCGTTTATCTTTATAAACGGCAGCACCAACGCCACTACCGTAACTATCCCAAATAGCCAGTACCGCTTGTAGCGATACGGTACCCAGTTTTTTAGGTACTCTTTGGCTCGGTT
>Ga0256833_1001826_pt1 | contig 15324 bp, 16 predicted proteins | sample 356284metaG_FD_190535 | JGI IMG/M metagenome (GOLD analysis project Ga0256833, IMG submission 190535) | Hydrothermal vent microbial communities from Mid Atlantic Ridge, Atlantic Ocean - 356-284 | ecosystem: Environmental > Aquatic > Marine > Hydrothermal vents | place: Atlantic Ocean: Mid...
CTTACTGTATCGATGGTAGCCAGAATTAAATCAGGTAATATGATGCCTCAGTACCTAGCAATGATGTTGGCATTACTGGTAATTAGATACTTAGCGTTGCTTAAATTAAATGTATTAGGGATAGTACTATTCTACGCTATAACAGGATTCTGTTATGCAGGTATAGACATATTAGTCTATGGCATCATTTCGTCGATTGAGCAGCAGCGATTTACTGAGGTACTATCGTTCTTTAGATTCATGTATCTAACCTCAACACTTATAGGCAATCTTCTCTGGGGAATTCTTCTAGATCTTATAGGCTACGTAAACACATTTATGATAGCTATGATACTAACACTATGTACAATACCGTTATCGATAATCACAAAAATTAATCAAAAATAAAGGTTTGAGCACGCTTCCTCATCTCACAATTTAGTTTAACGCTTATATTTATCTTCGTAAATGTTTAGTAGTGTCTACAAGTCTCAGCAACTTGAAATTGATGATACTGTATAAAACAAATAGCTCACATCTTAATGTAACAATGCAAGGGTCTAAAGACGCTTTTGTAGCTACATTTATCAATATCTTAATGAGCTTCTAGTTGCAACGCACACATATAGGAGCTTTTGTAACTGACCGTATACTCGCTGGCTACTGCTACAATAAATGGGAGAGGAGATGCGACTGCAGATAATTATTAGACATATCCACTCCTTAAGAACTACTTAAAATATCTCACAATGTATTAATAATACGGACTGAGGGTGCCACGGATATGCGTAATGAAACGTTAATTAAGTTGTTTTTAGTGGATTCATCACTGCAGCTACAATATTCGTTATTACGGCGGTGATTGTTTTAGGTTTAGAGACGTTGACTAAGCCCTATATCTTAGCTCCAATAATCTCTGTACTAAGTTCAAGTGGTGCGTACTTCGAGATGTTAGGTACTAAGAAGAGCTCGAAGGGTCTGAGATATATTGGAAAAATGTTCTTGGTCAATAGGTTTAGCTACTCTAATTTTACTCGTAGCTAAGTTACTTAAAGTATTGTAGCTAGGCACATTCCTTTGGATTGTTCCAAAAGTTCATATGTAATAAGCTTTCCTTGTAAAAGAAGGTCGATAGATATTCTATGGAGACGTCGTTTGCATTCATCATTAATCGCATTTCAAGAGTGTTTCAAAGCACTTAAGGAAGCCTAAATCAATGAGCTCTACAGAGCGTATTCCATTTATTACAAGGCTTGTATTACATAGCCTCCTCCTGAGTTCCTTTTACCAACTACTCTCTTATTTGAATCAATCTATATCAAGATCCACAGTAATCACAATTGATTATCAAATATTATTGTCAACGGTTTTTAAACCCTCAGCCTGTATAAGTGGGACCCCTATGCGTGTAAGGTATGTACATAGAGTAAGAGTATATGGTGAGAACAGCTCTGTAATCCATGTTAGGCCTGCCACTATTAGGCGTGGCTCTAGTGGGACTGCGTACATCCGTGTACAGAGCTATGATGCTGTGGTTAAGGTACAGGTATCCTCAAGCTATCATCGTCGATGTCCATAAAGGTAGTTGTGTGGCTTCTACGACTATACCGATCTTCGTAGTGGATAGTGAAGATCTTGCTAAGGCGTTAAAGAATCTGAGTAAGTGTAGATAAGGTGTATGAGAAGTATGGAGTACAGTACACTGCTAAAGATCTTGAGAGAACACGGATTAGCACTAACTTTCAGTGAGTTAAAGGTTCTCTACGAAGCTATTGTAGGTCGTAGAATCAGTAATGGCACTGTAGGCGACCTGTTATCGAGGTTACTAAGGAAAGGCCTGCTGATTAAGATCGGTGATAGATATATGTTCAATTCTAAGCTAGATCTAGGAGTAGCGAAGTCAATCATCGATGTTAGGAGAGCGATAAACAACGGAGTGAAGGGAGCTAGAGCATTGATAGCTAGGAATTCAGATAGAAAAGTTGATGAGAACATTAATATGGGTCGTGGCTCAGGAATGCCTAGGAGTATTGAGAAGGCTCTGACTATAGCTTCCAAGCTCGCTAAGGAGGATTACTGGAAAGCTGTAGACTTCATAGCACATACAATAATCGGTGTTAGGAAGACTGGTACCTGGCTACTGTGGATAAAGGACTACTTCATCTATAGAGAGGAAAAGACAGGGTTCCTACACTACTTCAGATCAGAGAAGCTCTCAGAGCATCTGAGGTCGATAGGTCTTAGAGAAGGGTTTATGGCTGAGCATACTGATCATAGTGCGGAGGAGGTTATTAAGAGTTGCTATAGATCCTACGCTAATGCTAGAAGACTACACTACCTGCTAAAGGATCTGAACTGGTTTACCTATGGTGAACCATTGATCCTAGAGCTCTACCCAGATCCTGAGAACCCATACATAGTCTTGAAGAAGCTACATAGCGAAGAAGCGATACTAGAGCAAGGAGATCCAAAGCTCTTGGAGAAGATAAGGAAATACATAGTCTATCCGGGAGAACACATAGACGAAGAAAACGAAGAGACCTACCACCATAGAGCAGCAGACACTCTTGGATAGCTACACAACCACGCTACAGCCTAGACTAGAGGTAGAGCTCGTATTATCATGCCTGATATTTAATCCGTCAACATAGTTTACAGTCCTGAAACCGAAATGAAGTCTTAGGAGACCTACATGGCTAAAGAGGAAAGTAGGGAAAAAGGAGGTGTATGAACTAGTTTTAGAAGGTGTTGATGAGGAAATTATAGAGAGACTTAGAGAACTATTGAAAGAACTCGAGGAAGAGGAAGAGTAAAATATGCTGAATGCTAAGAAGCGTAGTCTGTGTATTTAATAGTACTATTAAGGTACCAGCAAAACGGGATTATAGGTACTATAAAAGTACTATTATAGTACTGAGGCGTCGGATTTTAGTACTTTTAAGGTACTATAAGAGTACTGGGTAGTGTTATGAGTAAGCTCAAGCAGGTTAAGTTCTATCTTGGTGAGGAGCAGTATGAGAAGCTAAAGAAGATAGCTGAGCAACAGGGCCTATCTGTTCCAGCTCTAGTCAAGAGTATCGTCCTCGAATATCTTGGAGAGACTGAGTACGGAGACCTTGTCTCTCGTATCAAAGAGCTTGAGAGAAAATATGAGCAATTGGCACGAGAAGTAGGCCGTATAGAAAAGGATTTGGCACTCCTTTCAAAGAGGTGTAGCAAGAGTTGAACATCAGGGAATTAAGGAGGCTTTTAGAACCATATAATCCATGGTGGAAGGATAAGTATTGGTACAGACGTGACCCATTACTTCAAAACTTCTACAGCTCAATACTTAAGCGTGAACCTAGGCTTTACTATCATTTGAGAAGATACATAGCTACACCTGGTGCATACGGTATAATCACTATACGAGGGCCTAGACGTGTCGGCAAGACTACACTAATTAAGCTTCTGATAAAGTACCTTATCAAGGAGAAGAATGTTGACCTTCTAGCAATATTTTATATTTCTCTAGACTACGAGGGTCTAACAGATATAAAGCTGATTGAGCTTCTTGAAGCGATATCTACATGGAGTAACGGCGACAAGTATGTTTTTCTCGATGAGGCATCCATGTATCCTGGATGGGCTCAAGCACTGAAGAACCTCTACGACATGGGTCTAATTGAGAACGGGCGTATGAAGATTATTGCTGCTGGTAGCCATTCCATGGACCTTGCCGAGGCTGCTAGCAAACTAAGAGGGCGACAGGGCAAGTTAGCACAGCTCTTCAACCTAGGTGGAAACCTCGTCTATGTACCACTAAGATTCTCAGAGATCGTCGAGGCACTTAGACCAGAGATAAACGAGTTTCTATCAATACGCAGGCTTAGAACCCCCTGGAGTAAGATTCAGGATGTTGCAAGAACTCGTACAAGGAAGAATTCCGGAGTCTCTCCAAAGAATGTATGATGAGTATTTTCAGTTTCTCCAAATAGTTTTCGAAGACTACTTAATCCATGGCGGCTATCCCAAGGCAATAGACGAGTATTATAAAAATAACTACATAAGCAAGGAGTTCTACAGCGATGTAGCAGAGCTACTGATCAAAGACTCTGAGAAAGCTGGCCTAGACTCAGAAAACCTGAAAAGAGTACTAGCTTACCTCTTAGAGTCTAAGAGGCTCGCAGGACCCTTAGACTTACATAAGCCCGAGGTTATTGGGCGCGACGAGGAAGCTAGACCTAAGGGTCGTTTCGGCTTAAGAAACTACCTGGACTACCTCCGTACAACATGGACATTCTTCTTCGCCTACCCAGAGGAAGGAAAGAGTGGCAGCTGCAAGCCCAATTACCAAGGTCAGCCCAAGAACTATATCCTAGACCCATTCATATACCATGCATTGTACTCATATCTCAACAACATTCCCGACCCCTTCGAATACTCAAAGAAAATGATTAATGACCTAAGCTTCAAAGGACACTTAGTTGAGAGCGTTGTTGCGGCACACCTTCTCCTAGCCCAGCAACTTTTCGAGCACGTACCTAGCGTCGAATACGAGAAAGTTTTGATGCATCGACCAACGAGAGGAGAAACACAAGAAGCAGATTTCATCCTATGCATTATGAAAGGAGATACTCAATACAGGTTCATCATAGAGTCAAAGTACCGTAGAATACCATCCCACGTAGCTCCGGAAGAAGGTAAAATAGTGCTAACGAAGGACACGTTGAAAGCGCGTAATGGAGTAACCTACATACCAATACCCTTATTCTTAATGCTCTTTTGACAACGAAATACAATACCCTGTAGAGGCTTCTACATATCAGTAAGTGTCATATCACCAAGGGTTAAGCCCCTCTAGGATGGTGTTAAGAGCGTTTTCTTCCATAGCTCTTCATTCTCGTCTCTAGTTCTTTCACTCCTCGAGAAAGCATGTCTAGCCTTACACTAAGGCTCGACACTTCACTATGCAATTCCTCTATCCTCTTACCAACATCTTCTCCTAGAGGCCTAGAAGCGAGAAGCTCTGTGATCTTGTCGAGTAGCTCGGTTAGCGTGCTTAGCTGTTTACATAGATCCTTATGTTCTTCCTCGGCACGGAGCAGATATGCTATAGCATCGCCTAGACTCCCAAAACCATACTTATCTCTAATTTCCTCAAGTCTCTTAAACACATCCTCGCGAATACTGAGATGCTTGTATCCACGCTTGGGCAAGTACCCCTACCCGGAGTAACATATACCCCAAACAGGAGTACTTAGGACGTGTATAGTACCCTTACTTGGGGTACCTAACGGCTATGAGATACAAGTCTTTAAGTCTTTTAAGAACGTTGCAGACATGTACATGGTCTTAATTGCAAGTTCACATAAATGTTGTACCATGGCATATCGTGCTTTAGCTAATAGCCGTTTTGATGATATCGATTGATTATTTACTGTGCTTACTTGGCATATCAGATATACGCCAGCCAAATGGGTTCTGGCATATCTCTGGAGCCTTGTGATTCAAGGTTCAAATCCCCGCGGCCCCATCGAATAAGCTAATATACTTGGTTCCTTAACATTATATATCAATTCGTTGGTGTTTGCCCTCTAGCCCCATCATCAAATGTTATTGAATGTCTCCTGAAAGAGGAAGATTTAGACGTCAAGCTTATATTATTAAACAACATAAGTTATTTTATTAAAATGGTGACTTATTATTCCATACAACCCGTGTCTTAAATATATACGGGGTCTAGTGGGTTGCGAGGAGTACGTAGGATGCGTACTAAATTAGAGGGATACGAAATAAAAAGGGAAGATAGGTGGGGTTACGACTTCTACTTTTGTGTCCCAAGCGGTAATTGCTATTATACAGAGGTTAAGTGCGGTTCCCGTGCTAGGCTTAGTGCGAGGCAATGCAGGTTGAGGGAACTGGTTAAGAGTAACTTATATGGTAACGTTGATTACGTTGTGTGTAAGTTTGATGATGAAGGTAATTTGTTGGGTGATGAACTCTGTGTAGAGCTATTATCGCCTTATATACCTTAAGAGTAAGGTTCCCCTTAATTTTCACTGGTTGAATTGTTTTATGTGAGTATTATTCGCTTTACTTTATACCTAGGCATGGGGCGGGCGGTTTCCCTGATTAGCTTCTGTATTGCGAGTCTTATTACGTCGGATCTGCTCATTCCATGTACTAGCGCGTACCGGTCAAGCTCCTCCAGTAAGTTCTCAGGGAGTTTGAACGTGACGATTCTCGTCGCTATCACCTGGAGGTGATTTGGTGAGGGGTATACTTAAGCTAATCCGGTATGGCTGTACATGGTGGGAGTTCTGTGAAAGTAATCGTCACTTACCCTAGGCACGTCAGTAATTTTCAATTGATGATTAAATCATACGAAGCCCCTAACACGTATGCCGTGCTTCCTTAAGCACTTCATGATCATATCCGGCCTATCCGTTATTATGGCATCAACACCCATATCCACTAGTGAGAGCGCTAACCTGCAGTCGTTAATGGTCCATGCAAGGACTTTGATTCCCGACATGTGGAACAGGTTGATGAGTCCCTCACTCAAGAGAGTGTAGTTTGCTGATACGGCGTCTGCATCAGCTGCAAGAACCATTGAGACGGGATCGACTGGTAAGTCATGGAGGGTTGCGGCAACTACTGCCCGACTCGTTAATTCCTTTAGTTCTTTAATCATTGGATGGTATGGCGTTGATACGTATGCGTACTCTATGTTGTATTCATAGGGCATCCTATCTATGATGTCTGCTAGGGCTTGAAGGTTGACGCCGCGCTTTATATCGAACAGAACTCCGGAGAATTCCCTTAGAGACTTAAGATGATTCTCAAGAGTTGATGCCTTAATTAGGGGATCCCTGTAAAACAACTTGTAATCTATGTAAGAGAACATTTTCCCAACAAGTGAAGCACGCTTAACCTCACTTGGTCCATGCTTAACCAGTAACTTCCCGTTACTGCCGGGACATACGTCTATCTCAACTATAGGTACCCTAATGAATCTGTAGAAGCTAACGACTCTCCAAGAATTCGCCCTATGACCAACGACGGCGACCTCACTGACCATGGAGCTCAATCCTCTCCTCCGAGGGCCTTACGCAGGTTCGGGAGCTTTTCCTCCTTAACCAGGAAAAGAAGCTCGTCTCCCTCCTCTAACCTCAGATCCCGCGAAGGCTGAAGGATTTTGCCCCCACGAATAACAGCGCATAAGACGGTGCCCTCAGGTAGCTTAAGGTTACTCACGCTGGTACCCGGTAGAGACCCCTTGACGGGGATCTTCACTAGGGTGACTCCCTCACCCAGCACCTCACTAGGGCGGGGAGTCCCTCTAGCAATAGCTATGACTTCCTTGACCGCTAGCCTCGCCGGGATAACTACGTTCTCGAGGCCTAACCCCCTAGCCACATCCTCAAGTGAGGGATCCTCCAGTATCACCACAACACGCTTAGCACCGAGTTGCTTAGCGAGTAGGGCCGAGAGGATATTACTCCTATCATCTCCGGTGGCGGCAACGAAGAGGTCAGCATTAGCGCAATCAGCGTCCTTAAGCACACTCAAGGTCGCCGCATCGCCGTGGAGAACAGCACAATCCAACTCCTCGGCTAGTGATTGAGCGCGCTCAGCATCGCTCTCTATAAGCGTCACCTCAACCTTAATTTCTTGGAGACTCTCAGCCAACAGCTTACCCACGTCCCCTCCACCAGCTACTACCGCCTTCAATACGTCACACTATTTGAGTGCATACTACTAATTAAATAAAGTTATCTTTCTCTAAGACGAATTAAACCGGCAAGAGCCGCAACCACTGTAATCACCTCCAACCTTCCGAGAACCATGTTAATCATTAAAACAACCTTCAATATGGCTGGCAATTGAGGAGTGATTATGCTTGGCTGAAGCCCTACCGTACCTAGGGCGGAGGTTACGGAGAAGAGTGACGGTAAGAGGTCGTAACCAAATGCTGTGAAGATTAAGCTAGACAACGCTATGACGACAACATACATCAATATTACGGTTAAGTACGTTAAGACCTCAGAATCCTCTATTCGTTCGCCGGCAACTTTAACGATGTGGATCCTTTCCTTCGGCTCAGTGAGTCTTAATATGGAGGTGATGATAGCCTTGAACGCCACGACAATCCTGAACTGCTTAACGCCACCTCCGGTAGAGCCCATCGAAGCACCAATGAACATGGCTAGGATAAGCAGTAATTGCCCCGCGACGGGTAGCGAATCAACGCTAACGGTGGAGTATCCCGTAGTACTTAACGCGGAAATAAAGTGGAAAAGCACGGTTGATACGCCACTACGCCACACCCCAAGCAACGTAGCCCCGCCCAGGATAGTCATTAGCGTGAATGAAGCGAGTTGTGTGCCTCTCAACAAGTGCTTGAGGTTCTTACCCCGCAAAACCCTGTAGTAAAGTATGAGGCTCTGTGAACTGAGGAACATGAAGACCGTAGCGACTAAGGCAGAGTTGCCGGATAAACCCGTGTACCCGGAGAACCCGCCCGTCGAGGTGGTTGTGAGGGAGTAGATTAACGCATCAAAAAGAGGTAAACCTGACGTGGCGTACGCCAAGAATGCCAAGGATGTTAACCCAACGTAGAATAGCATGATGTGCTTGGAGAGGATGCTTGAGCTAGGTAGGGAGGGCTCCCTCCTGAAGTGAGTGGAGAATAGCCAGTATGTAGCAGTTCCTGGCCTCACGAGCAATGATAGAGTCAGTATAACTATCCCTAACCCACCCAACCACTGTAGCCACGCCCTAGTGAAAACGAAGACGGGAGGAAGGGATGGCGTACTGTACATTGAAAGACCTGTGGTAGTGATGCCGGAAACGCTCTCAAACAACGCATCCATGAAGTCGTAGTTGCTGGCATACATTACCAACGCATTAGCCAATGCCGGCACTATGAAGGACAAGGTAGCTATTGCGGCAGCATCACAGAACCTAAGCTCCTTACCCGAAGCCCCACGCCCGAGCAGGTGGAGAGTGTAACCCAATACCATCATTAAAGTACCGGCCGCGAGGTAAAGCGCGAATGCCTCATCACTGGTTACTAGGGCTACGACGGCCGGCGCGTAATTGGCCGCACCGAAAATCACCAAAATTAACCCTAAGTAGTAAGCTACTGCCCGAACCCTATTGGCCATTCAGCACACCACCTTGATGGGCGCTAAAGACGGTTTTCCAGACGCGCCTAAAAACTGGTTAGTAAGAGAAGTCATGTAATTCACAACACAAAGCTAATCCGGCGGGGATTCTCTCGTCATCCCAGCGTCAGTAGCGACGGCTTTCTTCATGTCCTCACTCCTTAAAGTGAGGTTCACGTCTCAAAACCTTAACGCTTGGACTTCGAAGACAGCAGGTCCTCGACAGCGTCCTTTATCCTCCTCACACCCTCAACTATCCTGTCCTTGGAGATGCAGAAGCTAAACCTCACGTAGTCCTTGCCAGTAGTGTCGGGGAAGGCGGTGCCTGGCAATGTGACCACGTACTTAGTATCTATTAAGTAATCCACGAATTCCTCGACATTCATGCCGATGTTATCCAGTAGTTTCTTAACCCGTGGAAACACGTAGAAAGCTCCCGCACTCTTCCAGACTTCGAAGCCGGGAACCTTCCTTAACTCGGTGACCATAATATCCCTGCGCTCTCTAAATAGGTTGATCATGTTCCTTACGGGCTCCCAGCTCCCTTTCAGGGCAGCGATGGCAGCGCGTTGTGCTATGGATGGTGGGCATGACCAGACGTTGACGGCTAACTTCGTTAAATTGCGTATGACGTCACTCCTAGCAACTAAGTACCCGATCCTCCACCCGGTCATGGAGAAGGTCTTTGAGAACCCGTTCAGGTAAATTACGTAGTCCCGCCAGTCGGGGAACTCCATGAATGACTTAAACATGCCTTTCTCGTAAACGAAGTTATCATAGATCTCGTCAACGAAGATCACCAAGTTATGTTTCCTAGCTAGTTCCATTAAGGCCTCGAGCTCTGCCGGCTTGAATATGGCTCCTGTGGGGTTGTGTGGGTTATTGACTACTAGGGCCTTTGTTTTGCTGGAGACGGCTTTCTCGATTTCCTCAATGTCTAAGCTGAAGCCTCTGTCCTCTCCCTCCCATCTAAGTGGGACGTAGACAGGCTTAGCCCCTATGAACTTGGGGGCCTCTGAGTATACAGGGTAGGTTGGTTCGGGGACTATCACTTCATCGCCGGTCCTCAGGTACGCGGCTAGAGCAAGGAACGCAGCCCCCTTAGTACCTATGGTTACTAAAACCTCATCCTCTCGAACATCACTGCCGTACCTCTCATTGAGGTACTCAGCAATAGCGACACGTAACTCCCTTATGCCTTGTGTTTCAGTGTATCCTGTGAAGCGCTCCCTCAGCGCCCTAATCCCCTCCTCAACTATGTGGTCAAACGTAGGTATGTCTGGTTGCCCAACACCGAAGCTAATGACGTCCTTACCAGCGGCTCTAAGTTCCTTGGCCTTAGCTATGTACGCGAATCCCCGCTCGCCAAGTAAGTCCTTAATGCATTCTTTAAGGCCCAGCGTGGGTGGGTTGCTCACGTTGCACACCAAGCTAGTCTTACCGTGAGGAGTTAATAACGTCGTATTCCCTACGCAACGAATAATTCACGTAATCATTCAGAATAAAGTGCTTGCTCACCCTTAGAAGGCATTTAAAATATGTTGCATGCTTTATGAAGTTTAAGAAAAAGAGAATTAATAATTACAGCAGTGAATTATGTTTCGGTGAGGGCTCCTTGAGTAAAGGTTGTAAAGATGTAGTTAAGGAAGTATTGAAGATGGTGTGGCCTAAGCCCCTGAAGCTATTCACGGCGGGCCCCGTCGCGTGCTTCCCTGAAGTCTTGGAGGCCATGTCTTTCCAGATGTTTAGTCATAGATCAAAGGAGTACCGTGACCTGCATAGGGACACTGTCAAGAGGCTAGAAGCTTTCCTAGAGGCTAGGAGAGGCACCGTACTCCTCTTCCCAAGTAGCGGTACTGGAGTGATGGAGGCCAGCGTAAGGAACTTCGTAAGTCCCGGCGGGAAAGTTCTCGTTACGATCATCGGATCCTTCGGGAAGCGGTATAGGGAGGTAGTGGAATCGAACGGTAGGGTCCCCGTAGTACTGGAGGTGGAACCCGGGAACCCCGTCCTCCCTGAAGAACTGGATGAGGCGCTCAAGAAGAACCCGGACGTCGAGGCAGTAACCATAACGTATAACGAGACCAGCACAGGCGTTCTGAACCCCCTTAAGGAACTAGCTAAGATAGCGAAGGAGCATGAAAAGCTAGTGTTTGTTGACGCGGTCTCCGCTATGGGGGCAGCGGATATAAAGTTCGATGAGTGGGGCCTCGACGTAGTCTTTAGTAGTAGTCAGAAGGCGTTTGGCGTCCCCCCAGGCCTAGCTATAGGGGTGTTCAGCGAGGATGCGCTGGAGAAAGCACGGAACATACCGAACAGAGGGTGGTACTTCGACGTACTCAAGTACATCAAGTACCAGGAGGAGCAGTGGTCAACACCATCCACACCCCCCATACCCCAGATAATAGCGCTTAACGTGATCCTACGCGTAATTGAGAGGATCGGCGGCAAGTATGAATGGCTAAAGATCTATGAAAGGAGAGCGAAGAAGATAAGGTCAGGCGTTAAGGCCCTAGGCATGACATTATTCGCGAGGGAAGGGTATGAGAGCCCCACAATAACATGTGTGAGGACACCGCCCGGAATCAGCGGTTTAGACGTCTACAAAAGGATGAGGGAAAAGGGTTACGAGTTAGCTAAGGGCTACGGACAGTTCAAAAAGACGACTTTCAGGATAGGGCATATGGGCTACATGCCTGACGAATACATAGATGAAATGCTTAAAGCGCTGGAGGAAGTGCTTGACGAGCTAAGGAAAGGTAAGTAGTTTTGTAGGTGGTCAATAATGGCGGAGAAAGTAAAGGTACTTGTGGCGGCCCCCATTCATGAGGACGCTATTAAGCTACTCCGCAACGCCGGTTATGAGGTGGTTGTAAGGGAGTACCCCAGCGCTGAGGAGTTGAAGAGCATTATTGGCGAGTTCGACGTAATCATCGTTAGGAGTAAACCGAAGGTTACCGCTGAAGTGATAGAGGCCGGTAAGAAACTCAAGGTAATTGCTAGGGCGGGGGTGGGTCTAGATAACATAGACTTAGAGGCCGCGAAGAGGAGAGGAATTAAGGTGATCAACGCCCCCGCAGCACCAACTAGGAGCGTCGCTGAACTAGCCATAGGGTTAGCGATAGCCGTCCTTAGGAAGATAACTTACGCTGACAGAAACATGCGTGATGGGAAGTGGGTGAAGAAGAAGTGTCTGGGAATGGAGCTTAGTGGCAAGATCCTGGGCGTGATAGGCTTCGGTAGGATAGGGAGGGAGGTTGCCAAGATAGCTTCGAAGGGCTTCAACATGAAGGTACTGTACTACGACATCGTTAGGGCGCCGGAGGAGGTTGAGAGGGAATTAAACGCGGAGTTCTCAACGCTCGATGAAGTCGTAGAGAACGCCGATGTAATTACACTACACGTTCCTCTACTCGAATCAACTAAGCACTTAATCAACGAGGAACGACTTAAGAAAATGAAGCCGACAGCTATACTAATTAACACCTCGAGGGGAGGCGTAGTCGACACTGACGCCCTCGTTAAGGCGCTAAGGGAGGGCTGGATAGCCGGGGCAGGCCTGGATGTGTATGAGGAGGAACCCCTCCCACCCAATCATCCGCTAACTAAGTTAGATAACGTAGTGTTGACCCCGCACATAGGGGCTTCCACGGAAGAGGCTCAGCGCCGGGCCGGTCTGGAGGTAGTTCAAAGGATAATTGAATACTTGGAAAACAAGGTTTAGGGAGGTAATAGATATTGAATTATTTTTTCGTTAAGCACATTAAAAATACATTATTAGTTAAAGCGAATGCATGCTACATAGCTGAGTGAAAACCATGTAGGTGACCATTATTGGGACAAAGTGCTAAGGTACGCGTTAAGATACCTAAGTACAGCATACCCAAAAGAAAGGTAACACCTACACTTCTCAACATTAACGACCTACTACCGCATGAGGAAATAATTCATGAGAGGCTCAACACGCTACTAAACATGATCCTCGAGCTTGGCGCCGTCGACATGCCTATAATAGTAGCCCCCGTTCCCGGAACAAACAAGTACCTAATAGTTGACGGACATCACCGGTGGGCAGTGCTCAGGAAGCTAGGGGCTAAGAAGGTGCCGGCCATAATAATCAATTACTTCAGCCCAGAGGTCCGCGTGTACACCTGGTACCCTGGATTCAAAGGGGATGCAGGGGAATTCCTAGAACTCGTTAATGAGGTTGGCGTGAACGTAGAAATCGGTGTAGATGGTGAAGATGCGATAAAGAGCGTTAAGTCGGGTGAATGTAGGGTCGGTGGGCGGGAATGCGCGTTCATAATGCTGGGGAGGAACGGCAAGTACTTCAAACTCGGCGGCTGGTTAGAGGGGCAGAAGAAGGTCGTTAAGGTGCTTGATGAGTTGGCTGGTATGGGTAAGCTGACCATGACGTGGTACGGGTTGCTCGATGACGCCCTTAAAGATCTTGAGAAGGATGAGATTGATTACGTACTGGTGCGGCGCGGCTTAACGAAGGATGAAGTGATGAAGGTAGTTAAGGCAGGTAAAGTGCTTCCCCCGAAAACAACCCGGCACGTCCTTCCATTCGTGCCGGAAAAGGTGTACACGAAACTATCCACGCTTATGTAGCCCTCGAAGCGAGCGTATCTAGGAACCTCAGCCTCTTCGCCGGGTCTGGGTGAGTCATGAATATCTCCGCAGGCACTAACCTCGGCTGAGACTTAATCCACTCGACAACCTCATCAATATCGATGACGCCGTACCCACGCACCTCAATACCTTCCTCAGGATCCGCTATTAGGAATGCCTTAAACTTACTCGCAGACGCAACCTTACTGGGCGCGAATGCCTTCAGCTCACCGCTCGCCACAAGTATCCTAGCTAATGCCCGCTGAAGCTTCCTAGCCCCGCCAGGCACTGTTAGGGCGGCGTGTGCGTCCGCGTAGTACTCCCGTAACCTGCTCACGTAGAGCACGGCGAAGTTAAAGAGGAACGCCACACCCATGAGGACAGCCCCGATGATGGGGAGGATCGATGCCTCACTTTCCCTATCCCCGCCACCAAACCATCCGAAGTACATTAGTACTCTTCCGAGCCAGAATATGAGTGCCGGAAGAATACTGATGACCATCATTAGCTCAACATCCCTGTGCTTTATGTGGCCCATCTCATGCGCTAAGACAGCCTCGACCTCCTCTGGAGGTGCTATGCGGAGTAGGCCCTCAGTAACAGCTACTTTATACCCAGTTAACCTGTTACCGTAAGCGAACGCATTAGGTACATCAACATGAGCTATCATTGCTTTCGGAACAAAGCCTAGGTTAGATGCCTGGGCTATACGCGCTATCAGCTCCTCAACCCACGCATACCTTCCCCCCATGATAGGTTCAACGTTGTACGCCATCTCAATGATCTTCGGGCCCGCGAGCCACTGAAGCACGTGTATACCTACAACGAACGCTAGGGAAAGGGCTAGAACGGTGGATAATCCAGCTGCGGGGGTGAGCACGTAAGTGAATAGTGCGGTAAGTATAAGTGTTGACAAACCAATAAGGAACGCTAAGGTCGTCAACATCGATACCTTCAATTTAGTTAAGGCCCTCACCGCGTTCCACCCTAATAACTAAGGGATTTCTGAGGAGAATTAAGTTTTAACATCATCGATGGTGGAGCTCTGCCTGCAACGTTAGCTAAGGAGCGTTATTATTTGAATCAATACTTGAAGGCCGAGGATATTGCCCTTCTAATATCGGTTGGTAATGTCTTGTAATCCACTTCTGAGTCCTTAAGGCTTTTAAACTCATCTAGCTCTAGGAGGTCCCACTCCTTAGGTTCCTCCTCCCCTTTCCTAGTGTACACGCCCTTGAACGTCTTGTGAATAGCCACGAATGCCTTACCATCAGGGGTTCTCAAAACCTCAACAAGCATAAGGTCATTCCCCTTCCTCACGAGGTATGCCTCCTCCTTCGTAGCCCTCAGCATTCCTCACACCACTTACCTCTGAGGAAGTATCCTTTAAACCTTACCGCTCCTAAAAACTTAACGACTGTTGGATTTCTTATTCCCGAAGATATTATTCAGCACCTTGTCCGGTATCTCGTACGTTACGGACGCTATCTTAGCTACGTAGCTATCGGAAGGCGTCGACTTAGACACGCCTGTCTCGAGGGATATTAGTTGCTTCCTTATCTCCTTCTCAACTCTATTC
>Ga0256833_1001827_pt1 | contig 15323 bp, 18 predicted proteins | sample 356284metaG_FD_190535 | JGI IMG/M metagenome (GOLD analysis project Ga0256833, IMG submission 190535) | Hydrothermal vent microbial communities from Mid Atlantic Ridge, Atlantic Ocean - 356-284 | ecosystem: Environmental > Aquatic > Marine > Hydrothermal vents | place: Atlantic Ocean: Mid...
CCGACTATCTGACTTGACTATCGCATCATCCCCGCCACGGCCTCTTTTGCCGCTGGCGTCTTGACGTGTTCGGCGCTGACCGTAATGGCGATGCCGCCGCGGATGTTGAACTCGCCCACCACGCGGATGTAGTGCGGGTCGAGCACTTTCACCAGGTCGTCGAGGATGGTGTTGACGACGTGCTCGTGGAACACGCCCTCATTGCGGTACGACCAGAGGTAAAGTTTGTAGGATTTGGACTCCACGATTTTCTGGTCGGGCACGTAGGCCACCTTGATGGTGGCAAAATCGGGTTGGCCGGTGACGGGGCACAGGCAGGTAAACTCGCTGGTTTCCAGGGTCACCAGGTAATAGCGCCCCGGCGTGCGGTTGGGGAACGCCTCCAGTTTCTTGCTGGGCTGGGCTTTGCGCCCCAAGAGGGTGATGTCCTTCAGGTCTTCAGGTTGGGTCATGGGCATAGGGGACCTCCGAGTTGCGCACTCCTCATTCCTCATTCTTTATTCGCAATTCTTTCCGCTCTTCCACCCGCTCCACCAGGCGGCAGAAGGCACACTTGCCGGGCGCGGTGGTCGGCTGGCCGCAGACCGGGCAGGTGTGCATCCGAGGTACGGTTTCCTTACCGGCGGCAAACAAGCCTTCCTCTTTGGCTTTGAGAAAACCGAGGTAGAACTGCAATTTCGCGCCCGGTCGGTCGGCTTCCAGTTTGTTGAGCAACTGCTTGTAGTAAATGGACTTCGCGCCTACCGAGAACGGGCATTCCTCGTAAATGTAGCGGATGCCGCGCAGCAGGGCGTAGGCCGCGGTTTCCCGCTCATAGAAGCGGAAGAGGGGCTTGACCTTGCGCGCCAGGCCGGGGGAAGCAGGCAACACCGGCCCCTGGCGGCGCAGATAGCCCGCCGCCCAGGTGAGGGTGTTGCCAAAAAGCACCGCCGCCTCGTCGTCCAGGTTGTGGCCGGTAGCCAGGACGGTATAGCCCAGGTCGCGGGCGATGCGGTTCATCTCGTGGCGCTTGACCAGGCCGCACACCGAGCAGGGCTTTCCTTTGCCCCGGTGGGTCAGTTGGGCCATTTCGGGGATGGTCGCACCATACTCGCCCAGCACGTTCACGATATGCAGGGTGAGGCCACGTTCCTCCGCAAACGCCTGGGTGAGCGCCTTCGATTCGCGGGAATAGCCAAACCCGCCATCAATGCCCAAATCGATGTACAGCCCATCGGCCTGATAGCCCAGCCGCCAGAGCACATCCCACAGCGCCAGCGAATCTTTGCCGCCGGAGACGGCCACCAGCACCCTATCTTCGCGGCCAAACATGCGGTATTTCTTGATGAACCGCTCGGTCTGGGCAACGAACCATTCCAGATAGTGCTCTTTGCACAGCGCCAGTTTGTGATGGCGCATGTTGATGACGGCTTTCTGGTCACATTTTCGGCAGCGCATGGGGGGAGTCCTGTAGTCGTGTAGTCGGGGAAGTCGTGGAAGTCGGGGTGGTCAGCCGCCGGAGATCACGGCCACCAGGCGGATGACGTCGCCGTCTTTCAGGTGGGTGTCTTCGGTCACCAGTTCGCCGTCCTTCGTGGGGATGACCTCTTCCAGCGGGATTTCCAACTGCTTCAGGGCTTGCTTGATGGTGATGCCGTGGGGCACTTCGTAAGTCTTATTGCGCAAAATCAATTTCGCGGGCACAGTCACACCTCCCCAAGGCGGGAAAAACGGAAAGGATAGCGGCGGGATTGTACCCGCACCCAGGAGGAAAGTCAAACGCCTGGCAAAGAAAGGGTGCAAGCAAATGCCGTAGAAGCACTTTTCGGGATCTCACCCCTCCCCCGCCGCCTACGGCGGCCTCCCCCTCCCCTCCCTTACTGAAGGGAGGGGAGGGGGAAGGCGGAGGCTGTCCTAACGAAGGACAAGCCTCCGCCAGGGGGTGGGGAGAGATCTGGCCATACGATAGCCTTATCTACAACATTTGAGTGCACCCGCAAAGAAAACCGCCGGGGAAAGCACAAATCAACGAAGGCCAGGCTATTTTCATGGTACACTTTTCGGCGCTTCCATCATCGTGCAAGAGCATCCTCAAACGCAACGCTCTGAACACTGCGGGCGTTGTGTTTGCTTGCATTTAGGAAACCCACATGAGCCCCACCCTACTCGGAGAACTTGCCGCTTTGATGGCTTCGGTGTGCTTCACCTTCGGCCCCACACTGTTCACCCTCGCGGGGCGCGAGATCGGCTCGGTGAAGGCCAACCGGATGCGCCTGCTGTTGGGCGCGCTGTACTTTGGCATCCTCCACATGCTGCTCTATGGTCGCCTCTTTCCGCGCGCCTCATGGGCGCCTATCGTTTATATGCTGCTTTCCGGCGTGATCGGACTGGCATTGTCGGATACGATGCTGTTCGAGGCCTTCGTGCGCGTAGGCCCCCGCATCGCGCTGCTCATCCTCAATCTCACCCCCGCGTTGGCCGCGGCGACCGCCTGGGTGGTGCTGGACGAACGGCTCACCCTTTCCCAAACGGCAGCCATCGCGGTGGTGCTGGCGGGGGTCAGTTGGGTGGTGCTGGAGCGGGAAACGCCCGACGAAGACGGCCAAACCTCTGCGCTGCACGACCGCGCGGGGTTGCTTTTTGCCTTCGCGGCTGCCCTGGTGAGCACGGCCAGCGTGATCTTGGCCAAACTCGGCCTGCGCGCCGGGCTCTCCCCCATCTCAGGGGCGACTTTGCGCATGTTCGGGGGGATGCTCACATTGTGGACGTGGACCCTGCTCACGAAGGCCGCCGCGCCTACCCTGCGCACCATGCGCTGCCACCCCAAAGCCCTGGGCATCATCGCGGCGGCTGTGCTGATCGGCCCCGTGCTGGGCATGTCGCTTTCCATGTTCGCCCTCAAAGCCATCCCGGTAGGCATTGCCACCACCTTGGCCTCGCTGCCGCCCATCCTGTTGCTGCCGGTAGGGCGCTGGTTTTTCAAAGAGCACATCACGCCCCGCGCGGTGCTGGGCACGGTGATTGCCACCGCGGGCGTGATCTGGTTGTTGGTGTAGCCATGTGTGGCCGCTTTACCCTCACCCTGACGACCGAAGACCTGCAAGCCGCTTTCCACCAATTCGTCTTTCCCGGCGGCGTGCAACCGCGCTACAACATCGCGCCCGGTCAGCCGGTGCTGGCGGTTCCCAACGATGGCCGTTTCACGGCGGCGCATTTCCTTTGGGGGTTGGTGCCATCTTGGGCCAAAGACCCGCGGCGCTATCGCTTCATCAACGCCCGCGCCGAAACCGCAGCCCAAAAACCGGCCTTTCGCGCCGCGTTGCGGCGACGGCGGTGCCTTGTGCTGGCCGACGGCTTCTACGAATGGCAGCGCCTTGGCGACAGCCGCCGTCCATTCTACTTCACCCTGAAAAACCGTCAGCCGTTCGCGCTGGCCGGGCTGTGGGAAATCTGGATGGGCCCCGACGGCTCCGAAATCACCACCTGCGCCCTGCTCACCACCCGCGCCAACGCCCTGGTAGCGCCCGTACATGCCCGCATGCCGGTCATTTTACCGCCGGAGACCTGGGAGGCATGGCTGCAGCCCGGCGAGGTCGATCCGGCAACGATGGAACCGCTGTGGCGTCCTTACCCCGCCGAGGCCATGCAAAGGTGGCGCGTTTCGCCGGCGGTCAACAACCCGCGCGTGGACGCGCCCCACCTGATCGAGGCGGTGACGGCATGAGCGGCTGCGCGGGCATCGGCGGGGTGGTCCTGGCTGCAGGCGGAGCGCGACGCATGGGCGGGCGCCTGAAACAACTGTTGCCGTGCAAGGGAGAAGTGTTGGTGCATCGGGCAGCACGCACGGCGTTGGAAGCCGGTTTGAGGCCGGTTTGGGTCGTGGTCGGCGCCCAGGCGCAGGCCGTCTGGCAGGCCGTCGCCGACCTGCCGGTGGAGATCCTGCTCAATCCCGCCTGGGAAGCAGGGCAAAGCGCCTCCGTGCGGTTGGCCGCGGCGGCTTTGCGCAGAGCCAGGCTGGCAGGTGGTGTATTCTTCCCCGCCGACCAGCCTTTCGTTCCCCCTGCCCTGGTCACGGCGCTTTGCGAGGCGTATTGCCGTACGCGCGCCCCCATCGTCACCCCTGAAATCGCGAGAGAGCGCAGCACGCCGGTGTTGGTGGCCGCTTCTATCTTCCCCTTGTTAGAAGAATTGCACGGCGACACGGGGGCAAGGGCGCTTTTCGATCGCATCCCCCCCCTCCCCCTGCATTGGGACGCTCCCCAAGCGCGCGCCGAAATCGATACGCCCGCCGACTATCGTCGCTGGTGCCCCGAAGGCGCTACTTGGCAGGGGGATTGAAGTAGTTGTACACCGCCTCGCCCAAATCGGCCAACAGTTTGGAGCCGTAATCCCACAACAGCACTTTTTTGCGGTAAAGGTAAATGGAAAGGATGTAATTGCCGCCGGGGGTATAGACGATACCGGCGTCGCTGATGAGGTGGATGGCGCCGTCCGGGCCGCTGACCCAGCCGTGCTTGTGGGCCACGCGCGTGCCCTCGGGAACGCTGGCCTCCAACAACACGCCAATCTTGTTGTTGGCCAGCAGGTCGATCATCTGGCGGCATTCGCCCTGGGTGATTTCGCCGGGAAAAGCCGCCATCAGCGCCCCCCCGCCCTCTTCTGCACATTTGTAGATGTCGGCCAACAAAGTACCCATCTCAGACGGGGTGGTTTGATTGTACGGGTCGGGGTCGGTGGAAATATCAGGCCGTTGGTTGGCAGGGGTGCGGTATACGGCCAACAACGGCGCACCGGCGTAGAAATACCCCGCCAAAAAGGTGTTTTCCAAACCCAACGTGCGCATATCAGCCGTCACTTCCAACGGCCCCCGCTCCCGGTTGATGACGTTTTCCATCAGCCAGTCGGCGGGGTCGTTGCCCGATTTGTCGATCATCTCTTTCAACCAGCGCATCTCCTCTCCCCGCGGGCGCTGACCGTCGATGCGTCGAAAAACCGAGACCATGATGGGGATTTTGATCGTGCTGGCAGCGGTAAAGGCGACGTCGGGGGGCATCGGCACCTCGCGCCCATTGTGCGTGACAAAGTTGAGTTCCTCGCCTGTCTGCAAATTCAGCAAATACACCCCCATCACGCCATCGAAGCCTTCCACTTTGGCCGTTTGCTGCAGCAACACGCGCAGATTATGGAACGCAGGACGCGGCGGGTTGGAGCGGCGTAAGGGTAGATCAACCACTCGATCGGTTGGCGAGAAGAGCGCCCGCTCGATCAAAGGAAGCGCCCGATCGATATCCAGCATCAGGCCGGGTTGACCAGGGCGAAAATTCACCGTGCCGACGATGGGTTGCGGGGGTGTGGGTGGCTGGTCGTAGCGGGCGGCGATCTCACCTTCAAGATAAGCACGCAGGCGGCTTTCCGAATAATGCGCCACCAGAGGGATGCGAAGGGGCGGGGGCATCCGTCCCCAAAGGAAATCCCAAAAGCCCTGCCAAAACCCCGTCTGGCGGCGCCCCTGTTCCACCGCCGCCATCATGGTGTCCACATCCAACTGAAAACCCACCACAGCAGGAGAAATCTGAATCACCGCCTTGCCATAATGCAACTCGATGGGGCGGTTGAACACCTCAGTCAAACGTTCGACAGCCTGCTGGCGGGTCAGCCCCCCCACGGGCACGCCGCCGATGGTGGTACCGGGGGGCAGCAGTGCCCGAAAGCGGCTGTAACGCACCAATTGAAACGCCAACAGCCCCACTGCGCCCAGGAGGGCGAACGTGGAAAGCAATTGGAGAACCGAAAAAAAGGGTCGCGAACGGCTGTGAAACATAGACAACAATGCTCCTTGCAGCATCCCTGCACACTGGCAGAGCGCCATTGGATGCCAATTTTACCACTTTGGAGTAAAATAATTGCCGCGGCCAAGGTACAACATCCCCCAAAGCGAGGTTGCCATGCTTCGATCCTGGCTCATCTACCTTTCCAAAGCCCGGTGGGCGCAGCGCATGATGACCCACTGGGCACCAGCCTGGCGCGTTGCCTCCCGTTTTGTCGCCGGCAGCCGGCTGGAAGATGCCATCCGGGTAATCCAGTCCTTCAACGCTCAAGGTATGTTCGTTACTTTAGACCACCTGGGGGAATCCACGACCAACCTCGATGAAGCCCAACAAGCCACCGAACACATCCTCACCATGTTAGACGCCATCGACCAAAACGGCGTCAAGGCCAACGCATCCATCAAATTGACGCAAATTGGCCTGGCATTGGACAAAGCAGCCTGCGAGGCCAATCTACGGCGTATTCTTACCCGCGCCCGCCAGTACAACATCATGGTACGCATCGACATGGAAGACTCGCCATGGGTGGACGCGACGTTGGAACTTTACGAAACCATGCACGCCGAAGGATTGGACAACGTCGGCGTGGTCATCCAGGCCTACCTCTACCGCAGCGAGGAGGATGTCCGCAAATTGATGGCCCATGGGGCGCGGGTGCGCCTGGTCAAAGGGGCTTACAAAGAACCTCCTGAAATCGCTTACCCCAAGAAACAAGACGTGGACGCCAGTTTCGACCGCTTGACTCGCCTCCTGTTGGATGGCGCCTTACGGGCAGGTGCGCCGACGATCAGCAAAGACGGCAAATGGCCACCCATCCCGGCCATCGGCACCCACGACCCCGACCGGATCGCCTATGCGAAAGCCTATGCCGAGCGCATCGGTCTCCCCAAACAAGCCTTGGAATTCCAGTTGCTCTACGGTATTCGCCGCGACTTACAACGCCAACTGACCGAAGAAGGCTACCCCGTGCGGATCTATGTCCCTTACGGCACAGAATGGTACCCCTATTTCATGCGCCGCCTGGCCGAGCGCCCCGCCAACCTGTGGTTCTTCATCTCGAATTTCTTCCGCCAATGACGCAAAAAACCAAAAAACACATGGGCGAGGCAATTGCCCTCGCCCATGTGACTCACCATCCTTGCAAAAAGGTTTCCCATTCCGCATGGGTGGCCAAGTAACGGCGAAAACGGTAAAGGGCACTGGCGGGGGGTGGCCCTGGCGGACGCAATAACCGCATATGCGCCTCTGCCAGCGTGCGCCCACCCTTGCGCGCATTGCAGGCAGCGCAGGCCGTCACCAGGTTTTCCCACGTGTCTTCCCCACCCAATCGTCGCGGCACGACGTGGTCGATAGTAGGATGCGCCACCCGCCGCCCGCAATACTGGCAGGTGTAGTCATCGCGGCGGAAAATTTCCTGCCGGTTGAGCGCCACCCGCAAGCGAGGGCGTTTGACCATGTACACCAGCCGAATCACCGAGGGAATTTCGAACACCTGCTGCACGGTACGAATTACCCCCCGCCCGTTGAGCACCAAATCGGCCTTTCCGCCCACCAACAGCCCCACCGCCCGCCGAACGGTGCACACGTCCAACGGCTCGTAGTTCACGTTCAATACCAACACGGGGGCATTCAGAGGGGCACGCATCATCCAACCCTGTAAGATTGTTGCCATTATAGCACAACAGGGGTAGAATTAGCGCAGACGACCGCATCATTTCTCCGCAGGAGGCATTCCATCATGGACATGAGCGCATTCTGGTGGTTTTTCGGCGCCCTGGGCACTATCTTTTTCGTCATGTTTCTGTTGTACCTATACGACGTCGGTCCAGCCGTCACCCAGGCTTTTCACCCTGCCCCCTCACCCAACCCGCACCCACACCATGAAGAACCCGCTCCGGCAGCGAGCAAAGCCGTCCCACAAACAGCGCCCAGCACCGAGGACGATTTGAAGAAAATCGAAGGCATTGGGCCAAAAATCGAAGCCGCGCTCAAGGCCGCAGGTATCCGCACCTTTGCCGAACTGGCTACCAAAACCCCTGCCGAATTACAGGCCTTGCTGGACGAAGCAGGCTTTGCCCGCATCAGCAATCCTGAAACGTGGCATGAGCAGGCGGCGCTGGCAGCGGAGGGGAAGTGGGAAGAATTGCAAGCCTTCCAGGCTACCCTCAAAGGCGGTCGGCGACGCAAGTGACAAACGGATCTCTCCCAACTTTAACCTAAAAACAGCCCCTCGCCGGGGCTGTTTTTTTGTCACACCTTTTTGGGGAAAACACTTCACACCTCGGCAAAGTACTGCTGCTCGACCGCCTGCCAGGTTTCGTCGGGCCGCAAGCGCAAAAATGGCGCCAGGGTAGGGGTAACCGCCGCGATCTCTTCGGCCATGCGCCATGCCACCCGTCGGATGGAAAAATGCGCCTGGGGCGCGGTGCGCAAGCGCAAAAAGTGAAACGCCTCGCGCAAGTTGAGCACCGCGGTCACACGTCGGTTGAAAGCATTAGGCACCACGTACGCCGCGACGTCGGGGTTCCAGGCCGCCAGTTGCTCATACGCCCCTTGCGCCGCCTGCAACGCAGCCCGATAATCCGCTTCCAGCCCCGCCTCGACCACCATCTTCGGCACGGCATAGCCCAAACGCGCCGTCAGAGGCTGCGGTATCTGGCTCATCATTCGGTGGCGCTTGAACTCGTAATACGCCCCCTGATCCATCACCAAGTCGAAAGTGTACGTTGCCAGTTCCAAAGCGCGCGGCGGCACGTCCCGCTCGCCCAACACACCCAACACTTCTTCGACCAGGGCGCGCTTTTCCGCTGCCGGAAGCCCACGCGCATAGTTGAGGTAATCCACATAGGGGCGATCGCCATACTGGTACAGCAACGCCGCCAGCACTCGCGCCTCCCCGCGCGCATCCCACGAAACCAAATGGCACCAATCTTCGGCATAAGTGCCCCCGCCGCGAAACTCGGCCACCCGTTGCCGCAAGGCCGCCGCGCCGCGCTGCCATCCTTCCACCGGGGCGACATATTTGAGCAGGGTGGGCACTTCGGCCCTGGCGGCCTCGTGCATCGCTTCGCCCAGCAGGCGCACCTCGGCCAACGGATGGGAGAGCATCTTGCGGAGCAAATGCGCCAGGGAGCGGGCATTGATCGTCATCCCCAGGTTGGCCTGCGCCGCCGCGGGCAGCAAAAACCGGCACACATCAGCATACTGCGAGCGGTGGCGGGCTTCCCACCGGCGGGGGGGTTCATCCTTGGCGGGCGGATCACGGCGGGCGACTTCCTCCCGCACCGCCTCCATGCAGCGCGCATAAACCGCAAACAGGCGCTCCAGCGCCTCGCGATACACCGCCAACAGTTCGGGTTGGGTCTCCAACTCCGGCGGCGTAACGCATTCATCCGCGCTCAGCCGCTGGTAGCGGGTCGATTTTTCGGTGTAGGATGCCAGCCGCCCGGATTCCAGCACCTCGGTTGCCAGGCGAGAAGCGCCTTCCACCGCAATGTGGAGCACCGCGTGCTCCGCCACGGAAGCATGGCCGTAATCCAAAACCCACTTTTCGTGAAAGCGGCTGCTCTCGGCAGCGGTGAGCCCTTCGGCGGTGGCATCCAATGGAGCGGGGGAGCGCGACGTCTTGGCAAACGCCACGGCAATCACTTCAGGAGAGTAACGGCGGGGAGAAAGCAGGTAAACTCGGGGCATCGCAGTCACTCCAGAACAGGCGTCGCTCTGCGCAACAGGCGGCGGGCAGCGGCAATGTCACGGGCAATCTGCTCGGCCAACGCCTGAGGGGAAGGAAAGCGCCGCTCTGGCCGCAGCCGCGCTACGAAATGCAGCCGCAAACGGCGACCGTAAAGATCGCCGCGAAAATCCAGCAGGTGGGCCTCCACACGGGGCGCTACCGGCTGGCGCTCAAAAGTTGGGCGCACGCCAATATTGGCCACGGCAGCATAGCGCCCATCATCTTCTACCTCAGCAAAGCAAGCATACACCCCCGCCGCAGGCAGCATACGCTTCGGCCAAACGGCCAAATTGGCCGTCGGGAACCCTATCGTTCGTCCTCGGCCATCACCGCGCACAACTTCACCCGGCACGGCATAGTGCCGCCCCAACATCCGCGCTGCCAGCGTCACGTCGCCCTCCGCCAGCGCCCGCCGAATGCGGCTGGACGACACAATTTCGCCATCCAGGCGATAGGCCTCCACCACATGCACGGTATAGCCCAACCGCTCTCCCAGCCGCCGCAAAGTGGGGATGTCACCTTCGCGATTGCGTCCGAGGGCAAAATCGTACCCGACCCACAATCGCTTCAACCCCAGATGAGCGCTCAGGTCGGCCATGAAATCGCTGGCGCTCCGTTGGGCCACTTCACGATCGAAAGGATGAGTGATGAGAACATCCGCCCCCAAGGCGGCGATGAGGGTAGCCTTCTCTTCGGGCGTCGAAAGGTAAAAAGGGTCCCGGCGATGGCCCAACACCTCGACAGGGTGAGGGTAAAAAGTGACAACCACCGCCGGGGCGTGGTAACGGCGTGCTTCGGCGACAAAGTCCCGCAGCAGTTGCTGGTGTCCCCGATGCACGCCGTCGAACGAACCAATGGTAACCCACGCGCGTGGCAGAAGCAGAGAAGCCAGCGTGGTGTAATGCTCCATTGTCACGAAGCAAAGAAAACCTTGCGAGGTTGCAACTCGCCCGTATCGGCGCGATAGGTCATCACGGCCACCAGATCACCCTGCTCAGTCAGGGCACGCACCATCTGACCATCCTCGAATTCCTCGCCGTTGGGCGGTTTGATGCGATGGCCGTGGCGCACCAGTTCTACCTGATCGGGGTCGAGTTCCACCATCGGCCATTCGGTGAGCGCCTCGGCAGCCGGAATGAGGTAGCGGTACCACTCGCCGCGGCGGAAAGCCTCTTCCAGCCGGCGCAGGGGCACCGCATCGCGCAGCGTGAAGCGACCGCTTTGCGTGCGCCGCAGGCCCACCAGATGCGCACCGCATCCCAACTCCCGGCCAATGTCATGGGCCAGCGAGCGGACGTAAGTTCCCGAAGAACAATGGACGTCGACCACCACCTCCGGCGGCGCCCACTCCAGCAGTTCCAGGCTATAGACCTTGATCTTGCGCGGCTCCAGGTTCACCGGTTTGCCCTTGCGCGCCAGATCGTAAGCCCGTTTGCCTTTGACCCGCACTGCCGAATAGGGCGGCGGCACCTGTTCGATTTCACCCACAAACTTTTGCAAAATCCGCTCGAATTCCTCTTCGGTAATGTCTTCCCACGGCGCCTCGGCGGTGGTGCGGCCTTCTGCATCATAGGTATCGGTGGCGCTCCCCAGGCGAATGGTCGCCATGTAACGCTTATCCGATGCCGAAACCCACTCGCTCAGCCGCACCGCAGGGCCGATCAACACCACCAGCACGCCTGAAGCGCGCGGATCCAGCGTCCCGGTATGACCAGCCCGACGAATACCGGTACCGCGGCGGATCACCTGCACAACCTGGTGAGAGGTCATCCCTACGGGCTTATCCACCACCAGGACCCCCGAAACCACGTCACGAATCATATCATCTGTGTGCATCATCGAAAATTCTCCCTCTTATCAAAAATTACAACGAGCCAGGAAGCAGGGGAAAGGCTCGTTTGAATCAAGCGTTCAGCAAAGCACGCGTGGCAGCCAGTACCTTTCGCTGCACGTCGTCCAACGAACCGGGCACAGTAGCACCCGCGGCCGGGACATGCCCGCCTCCGCCAAAGCGCACCGCCAGGTCGGAGACATCCCACCCCGAGCGAGCCCGCCAACTGACCTTGACCGTCCCATCCGGCTGCTCCACAAAAATCACACCAATGGCAGCATCACGCACGCTCACCAGATAGCCTACCAGGTCCGCGTCATCGTTGCTGTGATAGCCGCTAATACGCCGGTCTTCCAGGGTCAGCGAAGTCCACACCAGCCCCCCTTCTCGCTGGATGCGGCTTAGGCCCTGCCCCCAGTAACGCAGAGCCTCGAAGCTGCGCTCAACGAGCGCCTTGAAATACAACTCGCTGAGGGGCGCTCCACGATCGACCAGGTCCGCGGCCAGGCGAAGCGCGTCGGCAGTGACGTTAGAAGTGCGGAAACCAATCGTGTCCGTCAGGATACCGGTAAGCAACGCCGAGGCTGCCTCTACCGGCAAAGGGAATCCCCACGCTGGCAACAACTCTGCTAGCATGGCCGCCGTCGCCACGGCGTGGGGCGCCACAATATTGACTGCCGCAAAACGGGTGTTGGTTTTATGATGGTCGATGTTGACATCCACCGGCCAATCGGCCTGCCAGGCACTGCCCCCACGACCGACATCGCCACAATCCACAAACACGCGGCAATCGGCAGAGGGATCGCCCTGGGAGACCACCTCGTCTGCGCCTGCCAGATGCCGGAAAGTGGTCGGAACGCCATCTGCCAGAGCAACCACCACCTGCTTGCCGGCAGCCTTCAGCGCCAGCGCCAGCCCCAACGCGGAGCCCACCGCGTCGCCGTCGGGCCGCTGGTGGGAAACGATGCTCACTTTCCGCGCGGTCCGAAGGCACTCGCCCGCAGCAGCCACTTCTTGGGCATTATACATGGTTTTCCTCGTCAGGAGAAGCGCCGCGGGCAGCGCGTTCGGCCTGAATTTGTTTCAACAACGTTTCAACGCGCTCCGCCCGCTCGGGCGTTGGATCCCAGTGAAAACGCAAGCGGGGGAACTGGCGGAGTTCTACCCGCGCTGCCAATTGGCGGCTGAGAAAACCGCGCGCGTGCTCCAGGCCAGCCAGGATTTCCTCTTGCCGCGCCGAACCTTCCACCGCCGAGACGAACACATCGGCATAGGCCAGTTCACGATCCACCCGCACATCGGTCACCGTCACACCACGCAAGCGCGGGTCGGCTACCTCATACAACAGCAGGACGGCCAATTCTTCCTTCAAGCGTTCGTTGATGCGCCGCAACCGCAATTGGGAAACCATCTTGCCCTCCGCCTACCAGGCCTCGCCATCGTTTTCGACTTCCGAGCGGGTAAAACATTCAATCGTGTCGCCCACCTGAAAGTCCTGGAAACCCTTCAGGCCGATGCCGCATTCAAAGCCAGCGCGGATTTCGCGGACGTCTTCTTTTTCGTGCTTGAGCGAAGCCAGCGGGCCTTCGAACAACACTTCGCCCTGACGCACCACCCGCGCCAACGCGTTACGCCGAATCACGCCCTCGCGCACCCGGCAGCCGGCCACTTTGCCCATCTTGGGAATTTTGAATACCGCCAACACCTCGGCCTTGCCCAACAAGGTCTCTTCTGTTTCCGCGCCGAGCATCCCTTTGAGGGCTTTTTCCAGATCCTCGGTCAGGCGGTAAATGATGTTGTAAGTGCGGATGGAGACACCTAAGCTCTCGGCCAGTTTGCGCGCCGGGCCATCCGGGCGCACGTTGAAGCCGATCACCACGGCCTTAGAGGCTGCCGCCAGATTGACGTCGTTTTCCGAGATATTGCCGACCGCAGCGTGCAACACGCGCACCTTGATCTCGCTTTTCTCGGCAACTTCCTGAATAGAATTGACTACCGGTTCCAGTGAACCGTGGACATCGACCTTGACGATCAGACGCAATTCGTTGGCCTCCCCGGCCTGCACTTTTTCGAACAAGTCTTCCAGCGAAATTTGCTGGCCTTCTTGCTGCTGACTGGCGCGCTGAGCATCGAGGCGCTGCGCCACGATTTCGCGAGCGACCTTTTCGTTCTCCACCACGCGGAAAAGTTCACCCGCGGCGGGCACCTCGTTGAAGCCCAACACCTGCACTGGCATAGAGGGAGGCGCTTCGCGCACGGCTTTACCGTGCTCATCGGTCATGGCGCGCACTTTGGCGTAAGTGGCGCCAGCGACCACCACCTGGCGCAGTTTCAGCGTCCCATTCTGCACCAACAAGGTGGCGATCACGCCCCGTCCCTTCTCGCGACGCGATTCGATGACCGTGCCAATGACCCGCCCTTTGGGATTGGCGCGAATATTCATCCCTTCAGCCACCAACAAGATGGCTTCTAGCAAATCCTCGATGCCCTCACCCTGTTTGGCAGAAACGGGCACCACCATCGTATCACCGCCCCATTCATCGGGCACCAACCCCACATCGGCCAACTGCCGCTTGACCCGCTCCGGGTTGGCATTCGGGCGGTCAATTTTGTTCAAAGCAACGATGATAGGCACTTGAGCGGCCCTGGCATGGTCGATAGCCTCTCGCGTTTGGGGCATCACGCCATCATCGGCAGCCACCACCAAGACCACGATATCGGCGCCCTGAGCGCCACGCGCCCGCATAGCAGTGAACGCCGCGTGGCCAGGGGTATCGAGAAAAGTTATTTTCTGCCCTTCGTGTTCTATCTGGTACGCACCGATATGTTGGGTGATGCCGCCGGCCTCTCGCTGAGCAACATTGGTGTGCCGAATGGCATCCAGCAAGGTCGTCTTACCATGGTCAACGTGTCCCAGCACCGCGACAACTGGCGGGCGGGGCTCTAGTTGGTCTTCCGGCTCGTCAGCAATCAAGCGCCGCCAAAGCGGAATTTCAGCCTCAGCCTCTGTTTCCAGTTCTTCTTCTGGCTCTTCCAGCACCACGTCATAGCCCAGTTCTGTGGCCACGATCTCGGCAGTATCAAAATCGATGGTTTGGTTGATCGAGGCCATCACCCCGTTCGCCATCAATGTTTTGATGAGATCGATAGGGCTCACCTTCAGGGCTTCAGCAAGTTGCCGTACCGTCATCGTTGCTGGGAGCACGATAGGCTCCCGCCCCTGTTTACCCATATTTACCTCCTTGCAGCCGCGGCGTCAACCGCGCCACACCAAAAATCACTTCCTCGGTTCAGCAGCGCACTTCAGTTGGCAGGTGCGCCCGCCCCCGTCTCATCGTCGTCGTCGGGGAGCACAGCCATAAATGCCTGCAACCGGGCAAGATCGTCCGCAGTCAATTCAACTCGTAACGCCCGGGCCAGCGTCCCTTTTTTCAAAGCGCGCTCCCAACACGAACGCTTGTCGTGCAAATAAGCACCTCTGCCGGGCAGGCGTCCTGTCAAATCAACCCGCACCCCTTGAGGGGTGCACACCAACCGCACCAACTGCCGCTTGGCTAAGGTTTGATGGCATCCCACACAGGTACGCTGCGGGACGTGTTTACCACGCCGTTTTTTCGCCATGCCCGTCCTCCGCGCGGCTAAAAGTCCCAGTCGCTCCATTCGTCGTCATCGCGCTTGTGGCGACGCAATGCAATGAGGTCCTCTTCATCCTCACCATAGGCCATTTCCACGTACTGCCGCGGCTTTTTCTTCTTCTTTTTCTTCTTTTTCTTGCGCGGTTTGGCCTCCGGCAGTTCATCTTCTTCGACTTCACCTTCCACTGCAATTTCATCGGCAGGGATCTCGATCTGAGCGAAGAGATCGTCCAGCGATTCCTCAGCGGGCTGAGCCGTCTCCTCCTCTTCTTCCTGTTCCGCGACCTCCTCGGCAATTGCTTCTTCCGGTTGCGGTT
>Ga0256833_1001828_pt1 | contig 15320 bp, 16 predicted proteins | sample 356284metaG_FD_190535 | JGI IMG/M metagenome (GOLD analysis project Ga0256833, IMG submission 190535) | Hydrothermal vent microbial communities from Mid Atlantic Ridge, Atlantic Ocean - 356-284 | ecosystem: Environmental > Aquatic > Marine > Hydrothermal vents | place: Atlantic Ocean: Mid...
AGGTTAGCACAAACAAAGATGATTTAAACTACTATCAAGATATATCAAATTATGCAAGAGAGAAAGAACTTAATTTTATTATATTAAATCCTGGAATTACAACAGATCAAAGCTATATAGATTCAAATATTGCAAATATTGTAGTAAGTTATGAGAATGATTACAATAGCTTTACCAACAATCCGCCATCAAAATATAACAAACCTTCACAAAATACAAAACTATCGCTTCTAATTTATGAGATGGATAAAAATAGAGTAAAAGAGTTGGCACAAAAGGTAAGAGAGCATAAATTTCAATATATCTACTTTACAGAAGATGGCACAGATGGAAACCCTTGGGATAGTATCTCTAAATATTTAGAAGATGAGATAAAAGAGGCTATAAATAAAAAATAGTATAATATAGCAAAAAGGCTATAGATGAGAGTATTAATTATAGGTGCTGGTGGTGTTGGCGGATATTTAGCTTATAAGCTTATAAAATGTGGCGTTGATGTAACAATTAAAGCAAGAGGCTCTCACCTTGAGGCGATAGAGAAAAATGGGTTAAAGGTAATTGATGTTGATAGAGAAGATATAATCCATCCAAAAACTAATTTGCAAGGGATATATGATATTATATTTATTACCACAAAAAGCTACCATTTAGATAGTGCAATTAAGCAGATAAAACCTTTTATTAACGAAAACTCAAGAATTACTCCTATATTAAATGGCATTGGACATTTTGAAAAGTTTGAAAACTTAAATGCCAAGTTAATAAAAGCTTGTATCTATATCTTATCAAATATCAAAGAAGATGGAGTTATTTATAAAAAAACACCACTATTTTATCTATGTTTAGAAGATAATGAAAGCTTAAAAGAGATATTTAAAAACTGCACCGACTTAAAGGTAAAATTTAGCCAAAATATTAAGCAAGATATCTGGAAAAAGTATCTATTTATTGCTACTTTTGCAACCTTGCAAAGCTTCTACCAAAAGCCAACTGGCTGGATAATGGAAGAAAAAAGAGATGAGGTTGAAACTTTTATTGATGAAGTTGTAAAAATAGCAAAAGATGAAGGCATAGATTTACAAGCAGAGAAAGAGAAGGTTATCAAACAAGCCCTAAATATCCCATATAACTCTAAAATGTCAATGCAGATAGATTTTGAAAAAGGGCATAAAACTGAGCTAGATAACCTAACAGGATACTTGGCTAAAAAAAGTGAATTTATTAATAGATATTATCAGAAGCTAAAAGCATAAAGCAATTATTTTTTAGGATTATTGTAATTTAATTAATCATAGGTTTCAGCTTTAAGCAATGAAATAAATTTTATTTCATTTGCTATGATATTTTGTCGAACTTAGGTTAAGATTTATTTTTGGCTCTTTTTCTCTTTTTTCTTTCGTTTTAATAGTTTTAGATACTCTTTTGCTTCTATCTCTTTACCTGTAACTACTACATGTGTTGCTATGCCTCTTTTACATAACTCTTTTGTATCCATCCAGAAATCTTTGCCTAAAAGCATTTTTTCGAACTCTTCTTCGCTTAAAAAGTTTTGACCTACTATTATATCTTTAAAAAAGCCTTTTAGTTTTCTATCGGAGTGTTTTACTTTTGCTACTAAATCACCACCTTTACCAAAAGCACTACCACTATAGTTATGATACATAAAATCAGAGTATGGATAAGCAACTCTTTTATCGCACATAGAAAATAGCATAGCTCCCATACTGTAGCCATAGTTATCTAAATATGCTGTTGTTCTACCTGGAAATTTTTCTAGCATTATATTAAAAAATTGCATTCCTTCATTTACAAAGCCACCACCTGAGTTTATAATAAATTCTAATGTATCATTCTCTTTTGCATCTTTGAGTTGATTAAATACAGCGTGTAGTCCTCTTTTTAATTCAAAAAATCTACCTATATATATACGATAATTTGTATGTTTTGGTGTTATTTTATATAATTTTCTTTCTCTATCTACTAACTCTTTTTTTTCTTGAATTACTTCTGTATAAAGGGTATGTTGTTCGCTATTTAACTCTTTTTTATCAGTAGCCATTTTTGCTCCTTTTTATTGGACTAATTTATTGATTATAGCATAAGTTAGATATAATTAAAATATAAGAAAAGATTTAATAACTAGAGTTTGACTAAATATCATAACCACAGCTTTACACCGAAAGGTTTATGCTTTTGTGGAGGGTATAATTTACAATGGGCATTTAGTAGTGGTGTATTAGCTAGAAAAATAAATTAAGGAGATTTTATGGTAGAAGAGAGAATAGAGGCTATTTTAAAAGATATAAAGATGTGTTCCCCTGGTCAAGATGAGTTTTATCAAGCAGTTGAAGAGGTTTTAGATACAATTAAGCCACTATTAAAGCTTGATAATAAATATCTTGAACACAATATTTTAAAGAGGATTGTTGTCCCTGAAAGAAGTATAATTTTTCGTGTTAATTGGGTTGATGATAGTGGTAAGGTTAATACGAATTTAGGTTATAGAGTTCAATTTAATTCAGCAATTGGTCCATATAAAGGGGGATTGAGATTTCATGAAAGTGTTAATTTAGGAATTATTAAATTTTTAGGTTTTGAGCAAACTTTTAAAAATGCGTTAACTGGTTTAAGTATTGGTGGTGCAAAGGGAGGAAGTAACTTTTCGCCAAAAGGGAAAAGTGATAATGAAATTATGAGATTTTGTCAATCTTTTATGACTGAGCTTTATAAATATATAGGTAAAAATAGAGATGTTCCAGCAGGTGATATTGGGGTAGGGCAAAGAGAAATTGGCTATTTGTTTGGACAATATAAAAAGATTACTGGCGAATTTGATGGCGTATTAACTGGTAAGGGTGTAAATTGGGGTGGTTCATTTGCTAGAAAAGAGGCAACTGGCTATGGAAGTGTCTATTTTGCACAAGAGCATTTGAATGCTTATAATAAAGAGTTAGAGGGTAAAAAGTGTTGTGTATCAGGTTCTGGAAATGTAGCAATTTATACAATGAAAAAGTTATACTCTTTGGGTGCAACCCCAATTGCTTGTAGTGACTCTAAGGGGACTATATATCATAAAAAGGGTATAGATATTGCCTCTTTAATTGCAATAAAAGAGATAAATAGAGAGTCTCTTAAAAGTTATGCAAAGTTGCATCCTGATGCTAGATATATAGATGTCGCTCACTATCCAAAAGGTGGACATGCAATTTGGCATATACCTTGTGATTTAGCATTTCCTAGTGCTACACAAAATGAGTTAACTCTAATAGATGCTAAAGAACTCGTTAAAAATGGTTGTATTTTGGTAAATGAGGGAGCAAATATGCCAACAACACCAGATGCAATAGATTATCTTTTAGAAAATAAGGTTCTATTTTCTCCAGCTAAAGCTGCAAATGCAGGGGGTGTTGCAACTTCACAATTAGAGATGAGCCAAAATGCAGCAATGACACAATGGAATTTTGAAGAGGTAGATATTAAATTGCATCAAATTATGAAAAATATATTTAAAATGGCATACAATACTTCAAAAGAGTATAATTGTAATGGAAACTTAATAGTTGGAGCGAATATTGCAGGGTTTAAAAAAGTTGCATCATCTATGATAGAGCAAGGAGCTATTTAGCTTTTTTGGCTATGATATTTCGCTAAACTCAGGTTAAAAGTTTTAGGAAAAAGCTTTATGCTTTTTGCCTACAGCTTTAAGCAAAATAGGTTACTACTTACTTAACCTCTTCATTTGCACTAATTACAGTTGTTAAACCAAGTAATTTCCATCCTTGCATACCACTTCTATAATAAAATATCTTCTCTTTGGGGTAACCATGTTTTACGATATTTTTAATAAAAGTAGGACTTTGAGCACACCATATACCATTACAAAAGAGTGCTAAATCTTTAGCATTACTAAAATCAAGTTCTCCATTATCTTTAACTTTAGCACCAAAAAGTGTAAAAAGTTTTTGAATTATTTTTTTATCTTCACTTTTAGTGATTGTAAATGGAATATTTACTGCACTTGGTATTGTTTCTGCTTTATACCATTTTGGTGTTCTAGCATCGATTAAAATACCTTTATGTTTTTCAACTTTGTTTTTTATAAAATCTATTAACTCTAACTCTTCAATATTTTTAACACCTTCTACTGGTCTTATAGGTTGAACACAAAATGGAGGACATACACGAGAAGTTTTTGTAAAGTCATCTGTAAGCATATTTGCTGTATCATTAATACGATGAATTTTAACATTTGAACCTGATATTTTTACATTAATATATGGAATATCTTGTGTGATTTTAACTTGTGTAAACTCTGCAAAGAGAGGAAAAATAATAGTTACTATTAAAAAAAATATTTTTTTCATAAGCTACCTTTTATTTATTATATGAGAATATTTTATATTATATCATAAATATTTTTAAATATATGTTAGTTTATAATAAATAAATATTGTGCAAAAGTTTAAAATATCGAAAGAGATGAAAAAAATTTACAAGATTTAGGGTATATAAAATTTACCTCAATACAAGAGGTAGCAATGATATTTAGTTGAACTCAGGTTAAAAGGAGAAGTATGTTAAGAGATACACTTTGTTTAGGGGTTGCAGGTAATTTTGCTAATCATTTAGAACAAGCTGGAGAGAGTAGTGATTTTGTAAATGTAGAGGTAGAAGAGGAGAGTGCTCCAAAGGGGATATTTCCTTTTTTTATTCCAAATAGTGATTCATTTTTGGGGCAGTATCCAATTAGCACAGATATATTAACTTTGCCAGAGTATGAAGCAAATGCTCAAGTAGAGCCAGAGGTTGGTATATTATTTGAAGTTGAGTATGATGAAGAGAATAGAGTAAAGAGTTTAAGTGCTAAAAAGTTTACAGCTTTTAATGATACGACAATTCGCAAAGATGGGGCAAAGAAAATTAGTGAAAAGAAGAGTTGGAGCAAACACTCTAAAGGTATTGCTAAAGAGTGGATAGAGATAGATAAATTTAGTGATTGTGGAGTTATGGATAGTTATCATATAAGAAGTTTTGTAATAAGAGATGGTAAAAAATATGAGTATGGCAAAGATGCTCCACTACTTGGATATAGCTACTTTTATGATAAGCTGAGCAAGTGGTTAGTTGATAAGTTAAATAATCAAAAAGATTTTGGACCATTAGAGAATATTTATGAAATTTTAAAAAGTTGTAACTTTCCTAAAGAGATTTTTGTATCTATTGGAGCAACAGAGTATGCACCATTTGGTAGAGAAAATTATTTAAAGTTAGGGGATGAAGTCATAGTAGAGTTGTATTGTAAAAATGGTTTAAATAAGGGTGTAAAATTAACTCAAAAGGTAGCTTAAGTCATAGATATGGTAAAATATCTTTAAAAAGGTCTATTTTGGAAAAAAGGAAGTGGTATGGAGTTAAATTTTTAGCTCCATATTTTAAGAAGCATCAACTTACAATTATCTTTGCAATAATTTCAATGGCTGGTGTTGCTATAACATCAGCTTTAACTGCATATATTATGAAGCCTATACTCAATAACTTATTTATCGATAAAGATATTGATATGTTATATATGATACCTATAGTTATTATTACAATATTCTCTTTAAGAGGTATATTTAGGTTTTTTAGTGCATATTTAAGTGAAAAAGTTGGTATAGAAATTACACAAAATATTAGAGCTAAATTATATAGTAGAGTTTTAAATAGTAAAATGGATGCAATAGAGCATAAAACTCTTGGCGATATAAATACAAGAGTAATAGAGACAGTTTTAAATTTACACCAAATAATTTCAAAAACTATACCTACATATATAATTAGTATAATGACAATTTTTACTCTTGTTGGAACTATTTTATATTTGAATTGGAGGTTATCACTATTTGCTGTCTTATTTTCACTTATTGTTATAGTGCCAATTAAAATTTTAGGCAAGAGGGTAAAGAAGCATGTAAATAGTGCTGAGGGGTTTGTAACAGATTTAAATGAGAGAATAAATGAGACATTTAATCATTTAGATATTGTTAAAGTTTATAATCAAGTTGATAAAGAGAGAGAAAAGTTTAGCAATTATTTACAAGATTATAAACGCTCATTATTAAAACTTGTAAAGTATCAAGAGTTAACATCTCCACTTATGGAGTTTTTTGTCTCTTTATCGGTTGCATCGGTTGTATTTTTTGGTGGATATGAAGTTATTAATAATGAAATGAGTGTAGGTGATTTTTTTGCATTTTTAACAGCACTTATGATGTTGTATGCTCCAATTAAAGTGGTTACTAGAAATTCACTAGTTTTGAATATGTTAGATAGTTATATACAAAGAGTAGAAACAATATTGGAGTTAGAGCAAGAAGATGCCACGAAACCAAAGGTAGATGAAAAGATAGAATCAATTAATTTTATAGATACAAGTTTACAAATAAAAGATAATGAGATTTTAAAAGATTTAAATTTCTCTATAAAACAGGGTGAAAGAGTTGCAATAGTAGGTAAAACTGGTGCTGGAAAGAGTTCTATATTGACACTACTTTTTGGCTTTAGAACCCCTAGTAGTGGTAAGATATTGATAAACTCTAAAGATATAACTAATATTGATATATCATCATTTAGAGATAAAATTTCATATGTAAATCAAGCTAGTGGAATATTTAATATGAGTATAAAAGATAATATTTTATATGGCTTAGAGTTTGATGAAAGCAGATACAATATTGCAATTAAGAGTGCTCATTGTGAGTTTATAGAGAATTTACCACAAAAAGATAATTTTTTAGTAGGTGAAAATGGAAAGAGATTATCCGGTGGACAAAGACAAAGGTTAGCACTTGCTAGGGCTCTTTATAAAGATGCACAACTATTTATATTAGATGAGGCAACATCAGCACTAGATGCTAATACAGAAAATCTTATACAAGATAGTTTAAATATAATTATGCAGAGTAAAACAACACTAATTATTGCTCATAGGCTACAAACAATACAACAAGCAGATAGAGTAATTGTTCTTAGTAATGGCAAAATTGTAGCAATAGGAAATTATGATGAGGTATCTAAAACAAAAGCTTTTAAAGAAAATTTTGCATTAGAGTAAAAAAATATGCCATTTAATGGTATTAAAATAAGATAATTATTATATAATATATCTATCTAAGTTTTAAATTTGGAGGATATTAATGAAAAACTTAATCTATATGCTTATTTTAATATCAGCATTTGTATTGAATAATTGTACACTAGACAGACCTGCTCAAGATTTAGCCAAGCCACATATAAAAAAAGAGGTTGTTAAAAAGAATATCTCTCATAGAAGAGTTAAAAAAGTTAATAAAAAAGCTTTAGTTGTATCAAAAAGAGTAAAAAAACACTTAAAAAAGATTACTACTAAAAGGGTTATTAATAGGGTAAAACCTAAGAGTGAAGTTGTTAAGAATCATAGTGTAGATAGAGAAAAGTTACAAAAAGTTACTCAATATAAAAAAAATTCTATTAATAAAATATCTAAATCTAGAGTAGAACATAGTAATAAAAAGATAGTAAAAAAGAGTATAAAATTAAATCCAATAGTAGCTAAGTTAAAAATAGACCATGCTAAAACTATTTTAAGTCTTTCTTTAAAGAGTATTGACAATTTATACAGAACATCAAATATTATGAATAGTAAATTTTTATACAATAGCAAAAGTGATAAATTATTAAGCAAAAAGCTACATAGTAGATATGTGACAATTATTAAATTAAAAGATGGAAAAGAAGATGTTGCAAAGATATTAAAAAAGTATAAATTAAAAGTTGTAGAGACATTTAGTTTAAAGAGTAAAAAGCAAGACCCAGAGTTATTAGGACCTCAAAGCACATTAAAACATAATCCTTTAGTTAGATTATAAGTAGTTAGTAAAAATTAAATACAAATAATTTTCAAAGGAGTATAGGGGGAAGAGGTGTATAGAGAGTAACATAATATTATCGACTTATTATCTCTAGCCCTTCACACCTCTACACCTATACTCCTTGATATATAATTACTTAATTATTCTATCCAGTAATCTTTTATCCAAGGGGTAGGCTTTATATGGCGATACCACTTTCCACTAATACCTTTTATTGCTTCTGGTGGATTAGGAAGTCCATGAAAAATGATGATTTTAGCATCTTTAGGAATTGTAGGAGCTTTAAACCAAGATAGAAGTAAATTTGGTGCACAGTGATATTTAAAGCTAGGTGTCCAGCTATTTGGCCAAAATTTTAGTTTTCCAAGGCGATGCATCTGTTTAGATAGATATGCTTGTTCATGTCTAACTTCACTTCTTACCTTTTCAAAATTTTTTATAAAGTAGTCTAAAATTTCTGGGTATTTACCTATTTCGAATCTAAAAACAGAAGAGTTGCCCTCATTTCGTCTTCTTCTTTTATGGTCTCTAACTATTAAAAATTCACCATCTATTTTAAAAAGTTCATCTATATTATCTACAATAACTACATCTAAATCTAAAAATAGCGTTGTCCCAGATAGATTGCCAAAATCTTTAGCAAAAACTGTAAGTTTTCTCCAACCTCTTTCTGGAATATTGGCAGGTAAATCTAGCTCTGGTAGAGGCTTTATCTCTACCTCTTTTCGAATACCATCAGAATTTTCTGTAAAGCATACAAAACGAAATGGAATTGTTAAATTTTTATTTACCATAGCATAGAGTCTATTGACATAAAGTGGTGGAAATTTATCTCCCCATTTCATACAAATAACATTTACCACCATTACTCCTTTTTTTATAATTTTACTCAATTTGAGCTTGTAGTAGTTTAAAGTGTTATAATTTATATAAAAAATGGTAAAATTAGGCATTTTAATTTTTGGAGTAATTAATGGTATTTATAGAAGATATATATGCAGATGAAGTATTAGATAGCCGTGGAAATCCAACTGTTCGTGCAACTGTAGTTTTGAGTGATGGAACTAAAGAGAGTGCAATAGTTCCAAGTGGTGCAAGCACTGGTAAAAGAGAAGCTTTGGAGCTTAGAGATGGTGATAGCGATAGATTTTTAGGTAAGGGTGTTTTAAAAGCTGTTGGTAATGTAAATGATGCAATATCAGATGCATTAATTGGTATGAGTCCATTTAATCAAGCTGAAATTGATATTGCTATGAAAGGGCTTGATGGCACAAATAATTATTCAAATCTTGGTGCAAATGCTGTGCTTGGCGTATCTATGGCAGTTGCAAGAGCAGCAGCTAGTTCACTTAAAATGCCACTTTATCGATATTTAGGTGGTGCAAATGCTGTTGTTATGCCAACACCAATGTTTAACATTATCAATGGTGGTGAACACGCTAATAACTCTGTGGATTTTCAAGAGTATATGGTAATGCCAACTGGTTTTGATAGCTTCAGCGAGGGGCTTAGAGCAGTTAGCGAAGTTTACCAAAATTTAAAGAAAATCATCGATTCAATGGGTGAAAGCACAGCAGTTGGTGATGAGGGTGGTTTTGCACCGAATCTTAAAAATAATGAAGAGCCTATCGAAGTAATTATGCAAGCAATCCAAAAGGCTGGTTACAAAGCTGGTGAGCAAATTGTAATTGCATTAGATATTGCAAGTAGTGAGCTTGTAAATGATGATGGCAAATATGTGCTAAAGAGTGAAAATAAAGAGTTGACAAGCAGTGAATTGATTACTTATTACGAAAATTTAATTGCAAAATACCCTATTGTTTCAATAGAAGATGGTCTTAGCGAAGATGATTGGGAAGGCTGGGCAGAGCTTACACAAAGACTTGGCGACAGAGTTCAGCTTGTTGGAGATGACCTATTTGTAACAAATGTTGACATCTTAGCAGAAGGAATTGAGAAAAATATTGCAAACTCTATCTTAATCAAGCCAAACCAAATCGGAACAGTAAGTGAGACTATGATGACAGTTAGATTGGCACAAAGAAATGGATATACTTGCGTAATGAGCCACAGAAGTGGAGAGAGCGAAGATGCATTTATCGCAGACTTTGCAGTGGCATTAAACACAGCACAAATTAAAACTGGCTCAACTGCAAGAAGTGATAGAATTGCAAAATATAATAGACTACTTGAAATCCAAAGAGAGTTAGGACAATTTGAATATATAGGAAAAGAGTTATTTGGAAAATAATCATAATGATTTAAATGTAGAAGAGGTTATACAAAAAGAGAAAAGAGAGTTTAATTACCCTCTTTTTTTTGAGTTAGCCTTATATATCTTAATACTATTAGTATTATATTCTCTATTTTTTGGTGATAGCTCTATTGGAGTTTTAGAAGATGCTAAAGATTTAGAAGCTAAATCTACACAAGAGTATAATGCAATTGAGCAAGAGAATCAAAAATTACAAAAAAAACATTTTGAATTAATACAACTTACCCCTCAAGAGGATAGCTTTTAAGCCAAAATGACTTTATATACATTGAAATTTATTTAGGTTTAATTTTCTTCTTTATGGTTATTAACCAAATTACTCCAATAACTATCATTGGAATACTAAGCAGTTGTCCTACAGTTAAAGGAATATCTAAAGAGTAGTTAGCTTGTTTTAATTTAAAAAATTCTAAAATAAATCTTACTCCAAATATAAGTATTAAAAATAGAGGTGGTATTATTTGTGTAGAGGTTTTAAAACTACTTTTTTTGTAAATAGTGTATAGTATTATAAATATTAAAAGGTAGCTAAAGCTTTCATATAGTTGAACAGGGTGTCTTGGTAGGTTATCGTATCTTTCAAAAATAATTGCCCAAGGGACATTTGTGACTTTACCTAAAATTTCTGAATTAAAGAAATTCCCCATTCTTATAAAAAATCCTGCTAATGCTCCAACTATTGCCATACGAGATAAAAACCAGATATAAGAGTGATTATACTTTTTAGAGAATAGGTAAAATACAATCATTGCTCCAACCATTCCACCATGACTAGCAAGACCACCTTTCCATATATATAGAATTTCAAGAGGATGATTTAAGTAATAACTGGGCTCATAAAAGAGGCAGTGTGCAACTCTTGCACCAATAATAGCACCAAGTAGTGCATAAATTAGCCAATCTTCAAGTGGTTGAGTCTCTTTACCCTCTTTTTTAAATATATCTTTTATAATATATAATCCAACTAAAAAAGAGCCTACAAAAAAGAGACCATACCATCTAAGTTGTAAAAAGCCAAAGCTAAATATAACAGGATTTACATTCCATACAAAATGATGCATTAGCTATTTATACTCTCTTTAATATTTTTTGCAATTTTTGCAATTTTATCTATCTTTTGAGCGTAATTTAAACTATCATCTAACAATACCTTTACAAAAGCAGAACCTACAATTACGCCATCTACTTCACTAGCTTTCTCTTTTGCATTTTGTTCATTTACTCCAAAACCTATAAAAAGAGGTGTAGTAGAAGCCTCTTTTGCATTTTTAATTAGAGTATTTAAGTTTTCCTCTTTATTGCTACCTGTAATTCCAGCATATGCTACCATATATATAAACTCTTTAGCATCTTGGACAATTTTTTCTACTCTCTCTTTGCTATCAGTTGGAGCTACAAAATCTATCAAACTCAAACCAGCTTTTTGAATTTGTGGCTTATAGGTAAGTGCCTCTTCGTATGGTAAATCTGGAATAATAAAACCCTTTATACCTGAGTTTTGGGCTTCATTTATAAATTTATCTAAACCTTTATGGTAAAATGGGTTAAAATAACCCATCCATAAAGTATTAATTACTGGTGCAATCTCTTTAGAGATTTGAAAAAGTTGCTCTAATTTAAAACCACTATTAAGGGCTTTTAAATTAGCTTTCTCAATTATTGGTCCATCTGCAACAGGATCTGAAAATGGGATACCAAGTTCTAAGTAATCAGCTCCAGCTTCTGAAAGTTTATGTGCTAAATCGATAGTAAAGTTACTATCTGGATAAGAAGATGTGATATATGCTACTAATTTTTTCACTACTATTAACCTTTTTTTAATCATTTTAATGTAATTATACTTTTTTTGGATAAAATAGAGATATAAATTTTTTGGAGTAAAATTATGAGTATTCACTCTGATAGTAGAAAAAAGATAACAGTAAGAAATATAGCAAAATATAAAAATAGTGAAAAGATAGTAATGATTACTGCATATGATGCACTTTTTGCAAATTTATTTGAGTCGCAAGTTGATATGATACTTGTAGGCGATAGTTTGAATATGAGCTTTTTAGGTAAAAGTGATACCCTAAGTGCTACAATGGAGCAGATGATTTATCATACTAAAGCTGTTTGTAGTGGTGCTAAATCTCCTTTAATTGTATTTGATATGCCATTTGGGAGTTATAATAGTAAAGAAGAAGCACTAAAAAATGCAATTAGAGTTTATAAAGAGACAGATGCAGATGCTATTAAAATAGAAGGTGGAAGCAAAAGAGCCGAAATTATCGAATATTTAACTAGTAATGGAGTAGCAGTAGTGTCACATATTGGACTTATGCCACAATTTGTTAGAGGTGATGGTGGTTATATTGTTCGTGGCAAAACGCCAGAAGATGAAGAGGAGTTACTAAAAGATGCTAAAATTCTAGAAGAAGCTGGAGCTTTTGCTTTAGTTTTAGAGGGTATTAAGTCTGAAGTTGCCTTTAAAATTACAAAAGAGGTTAAAATTCCAACAATTGGTATAGGAGCAGGAGTAGGTTGTGATGGACAAGTATTAGTTTGGAGTGATATGTTTGGATTTTTCGAAGAGTTTAAACCAAAATTTGTAAAAGAGTATTTAAATGGAGCAGAGCTTATTAAAAAATCTTTACAAGAGTATGTTAAAGATGTTAAAGATGGCTCTTTCCCAACAGAAAAATATAGCTATTAAAGGAGAGATTATGAAAAATATTTTAATAATTATTGGATTATTATTTATGTTAAATGGGTGTATTAGCACAACAGGAAATTCTAGTGTAGGAACTTATGTTAATGATACAGTTTTAGTAGCAAAAGTTAAGACTGCTTTAGTTGACCAAAAAGGCTTAGAAGGGTTAAATGTGCATGTAAATGCTTATAAAGGTGTTGTTCAACTTAGTGGATTTGTAGATACTGATGTAAATAAAGAACTTGCTGGACAAATTGCAAGAAGTGTAGATGGCGTAACAGAAGTTGTTAATAACTTAATTATAAAACCATAAAAGAAGAGTAATGCAACGCGTTGTAGAGATAGAAAAGTTTGAAGGTGAAGAGAGTGTAGAAAACACCTTAAGACCTAGTAGATGGGATGAATATATTGGTCAAGAGCGTATAAAGTCTAACTTAAAAGTATTTATAGAAGCTAGTTTAAAAAGAGCAGAAGCACTTGACCATGTTCTATTTTTTGGACCTCCAGGTCTTGGAAAGACAACAATATCTAATATAATAGCAACGCAAATGGGAACAAATATAAAAACCACAGCAGCTCCCATGATAGAAAAGAGTGGTGATTTAGCTGCACTTCTTACAAATATAGAAGAGGGTGATATTTTATTTATAGATGAGATACATCGCCTATCTCCTGCTGTAGAAGAGATTTTATATCCTGCTATGGAGGATTTTAGGTTAGATATAATTATTGGCTCAGGTCCAGCTGCTCAAGCTGTTAAAATTGATTTACCAAGATTTACTTTAATTGGTGCAACTACAAGAGCAGGAATGCTTAGCAATCCACTTCGAGAGAGGTTTGGAATGCACTTTAGAATGGAGTTTTACAACCACCAAGAGTTAGCATTAATTATAAAACAAGCAAGTAAGAAGTTAAATAGAGAAATAGAAGATGACTCAGCAATAGAGATTGCAAAAAGAAGTAGAGGAACACCAAGAATCGCATTAAGACTTTTAAGAAGAGTTAGAGATTTTGCAGATGTAGCTGAAGAGAGTAAAATTACACTTAAAACAACTAAGTTTGCATTAGAGCAGTTAGGTGTTAATAGTGTTGGTTTTGATGAACAAGATATTAAATTATTAGAACTTTTAATTACTGCAAAAGGTCGTCCTATGGGATTAGCAACTATTGCTGCAGCATTAAGTGAAGATGAAGGAACTATAGAAGATGTTTTAGAACCATATCTAATAGCTAATGGCTATATAGAACGAACTGCACGAGGTAGAGTTGCAACACCTAAAGCTTATGAACTGTTTAAATTAACGCCACCAATGAAAGAGGGGGTTTTATTTGAGTAAAAATTATCAAATTCCCTTGGTATTATTTGGCTTAGGATTGTTTGCTGCTTACTCTATATATAAACCATTTATTATGCCTATTGTTGTTGCAATGCTTTTAGCAATGGCTACTACAAATGTTACTAGACGAGTAATAGATTATTTTCACTCTAAAAAGATTGCAACAGTTGTAATGACACTTTTAATGATAGTATTAATTTTAGCACCAATTGCATATATTGCAACTACTGGTATTCAATATGCAAGTAAGTTAGATATTAACTCTTTAAATACTATTTTATTAAAAGTTAAAGAGTTACTAAAAGATATTCCATATATTAGTAAATTATCAAAAGAGTATTTGACAATAGATAAGATACAACCAATACTACAAGAGTTATCTATATATATAGGAACTTTAGGAACTAAAGGATTAGGATTTGTAAAAGATTCATTTTTAGTAGTTCTTTTTTACTCTTTTATTGTATATAATCAAGATAAAATAACACAATTTTTAAGAGCTATGATTCCATCTGGTAATATAAAACGACTTAGAATGCTAGATGAAGTTTCATCTACTATGGAGATAGTTTTTTACTCTATTATAGTAACAGCTATCTTTGAGGGCTTACTTTTTGGTATATTTATAGCTGGATATGGCTTTAATGGTCTATTTTTAGGTTTTTTATATGGTTTTGCATCTTTGATACCTGTTGTAGGTGGCTTAATAGTATGGTTGCCAGTATCACTATTAGCGTGGAGTAAAATAGATTCTAGTGCTGCAATTACAATTGCTCTTTACTCTATTATAGTTATATCGATAATAGCAGATACATTTGTTAAACCATTTATAATTAAAGTAATTAAAGAGAAGCTTTTGAAAAGCCATACTAAAATTAATGAGCTACTTATATTCTTTTCTATATTAGCAGGGATGGGAAGTTATGGTTTTTGGGGTATGATTTTAGGTCCTGCAATCACAACTTTCCTAATTGCTACAACAAAAATATATATTGAACATAATATCACAACATCATAAAGCCCCTATTTTAGGGCACTTTTGTTTCAAAAGTAAAAAAAGTTGCAAATTTTTTTACTTTTTGGAGGAAAAGACTTGACAAAGAGTAAAAATTTCTCTATAATACGCT
>Ga0256833_1001829_pt1 | contig 15319 bp, 18 predicted proteins | sample 356284metaG_FD_190535 | JGI IMG/M metagenome (GOLD analysis project Ga0256833, IMG submission 190535) | Hydrothermal vent microbial communities from Mid Atlantic Ridge, Atlantic Ocean - 356-284 | ecosystem: Environmental > Aquatic > Marine > Hydrothermal vents | place: Atlantic Ocean: Mid...
GCATACATTGTCCAATCTTGACCTTTGAAAAATTTAAATTGACTCATTGCAATAACAATTGCCAAACCATTTACAAAGCCATATATCGCAGGTAAAGGAACAAGTCTAATAAACTTTCCAAGTCTTAAAAGTCCAAATATAATCTGAAATAATCCAGCTAAAATTGCACTTAAGGTTATATAGCTTAGAACCCCAATAGCCAAATCATCGCCACTTAAGCCTTGCTCTTTTAGCATTGCCGAAGCCTCTAAAGCCAAACCAACCAAAACAACAGCGACAGAGCCAGTAGCACCACTAATCATTCCAGGTTTACCACCAAGAATAGAGGTTATTAAACCTAAAATAAATGCTGTATATAAACCAACAATTGGATTAACTCCTACGATAAACGAGAATGCAATAGCTTCAGGAACTAAAGCAACTGCAACAACAAGCCCAGAGAGAATATCATTTTTAATATTTCCCATTTCATAGTTTTTAATATTAAACATTAAATACCTTAATTTAGTAAATTTAAATGGAAGTGTATCTTAATAATTTTAATATAAGGCAAAATATTTGATTGCCTAAAGCTAAATGCAAAAAGCTTTCTTTAGGAACCTCAAGCCCAATGCCAATGAAATAAGATAAATGTTATATTTTTTGCTTAAAGCTGAAGGCAAAAAGCACAAAGATTTTAAAGGTAGAATTATCTTTTAAGAGTATTTGACTTTTTGATAAGGCTAAAGCTTTTTTTCGTTCCAAAACTTAGTTTTGGAATGCATACTAAAAGATCAATTTACATTAAAATATGCATTACGAAGCTTAGCTTCGTAACGAGGTAAAATTCTTAACTTAATGTCATTGATTGCTAATGAGCATTTAACCATTAAATCACCTTTATAGTCTCAAGAAAGCATTTTCCTTGCTATTGGTTTTGATACTTCTTAATAAACTCTTCGGCATCATAGCTTTTAATACCTTGCTCTATAGCCTCTTTTGCCATTAAACCTGAACCTTTTTCGGATATTAACTCTTTGTTTTTATTGTATATTTTTGCACTGCATACACCACAACTTGGGCTTCTATCTTTGCCGATAAATAGTTCTAAATCTTTATGGTTATGAAAAAAGGCTTTTGCATACTCTTGAATACATGGGGATAGATTTGCTCCACTTAGGTTTGAAATTGCATCTATTTTACCATTTTCCTCTATTAAATCCATCGTTGGTCTTGGGCTACCAAAGCAGTAATCTTCGGGGCAAAAGGCTATAATTTCATAATCTTTTAGCAACTCGACTAACTCTTTGTTGTATCTGCTTGTTGCATCATATCTGCAACTGTTTCCAAGCAGACATGCAGACACGGCAACCTTTTTCATTAAAATATCACCACAGATTTAATTTCTGTAAACTCTTCGAGTGCAAATTTTGGACCCTCTTTGCCTATACCTGATTGTTTTATGCCACCATATGGCTGTATATCAAATCTAACTGTTGGGATATCGTTTATTACTACACCACCGGCATTTGCATCATCTATGAATGCTTTGGTGTTTTTTAAATCGTTTGTAAAAATACTATATTGCAGTCCATAAGGTGAGTTATTTATTTTATCAATAGCTTCATTATATGAGCCAACTTTAACAAGAGATACAATAGGAGCAAACACCTCTTCGCATACAATTTTCATATTGTCTGTTACATCAGCCATAACAGTTGGAGGGAAGATACCATCTACAAGTTCGCCACCATATAAAACTTTTGCTCCTTCATCTTTTGCACTTGCAACCCAACTTGCTGCTCTTAGTTTTGCATCTTCATTTATTAGCGGTCCCATAAAAGTATCCTCTTCATAAGGTGAGCCAACTTTTAGGGTTTTTGCCTCTTTAGACAATGCTTGTGCAAACTCATCATATATATCTTCATGCACATAAATTCTTTGCAGAGATATGCAAACTTGACCACTATTGTAAAAAGAACCAAATGCACACTTTTTGGCAGCATCTTCTATATCTGCACTCTTATCAATGAATGTTGCAGCATTACCCCCAAGTTCAAGAGCAACCTTCTTTATACCTGCATTTTTCATGATAATTGCACCAACTTGCACAGAACCAGTAAAGCTAATAACCCTTGCAGTAGGATTTGAAACCAATTCACTTCCAACTTCTGCATCACCATATACTACACTTAAGGCATCTTTTGTAGCATATTCGCTCTCTATAAACAATTTTGCCAACTCATATGCACATCTTGGTGCCTCTGGTGTTGGTTTTAAAACAACAGCATTACCAGCCCCAAGTGCAGGAGCAATTTTATGAGCAATTAGATTTAGAGGAAAATTAAATGGAGTAATTGCCACAACTACACCGCATGGAACTCTTTTATAATATGCCAAAGCTTCTCTTCCACTTGGCATTGCATCTGTGTTTATAGTCTCACCATGTAAGTTTATTAACTCTTTTGCAGTTAATTCAATAGTTTCAGCACATCTTTGAACCTCTATTCTTGCAAACTTCATAGGTTTTGCAACCTCATCAACTATAAGTTTTGCAAAGAAATCCTCTTTTTCTTTAAGCTTGTTTGCAACATCTTCAAGCCATTTGATTCTTTTATGTAGTGGTGAGGCGGCACAATATTTAGTTGCACTTTGAGCAACTGCCAAAGCTCTTTGGGCATCATCTTTTGTGCATACTGGATATTTGCTAACAACCTCTTTTGTGTATGGATTAACAATCTCTTTTAATTCATCTCTGCTCTCTTGGTTTGAACCAATAAAAAGATTTACTTCAATATTTTCATCTTTGCTAAATATGCTTAACACTATTTATCCTTTTTACAGCTATCGCTATTGCAATGGCTTTTCTTTAATATAAATTTATAAACAAAATCTTTTATAATTAGAATTATACACCAAATCCACAAAATATCTAAAAAAATATTGTTTTTAAAATCTAAATAGAAGTATGCAACCAGAAGCCAAATTACAAATGGCCATTTAATGTAGTAAAAAAAGAGAATACCAGCACCATAAAGGTCTTTTAAAATATTTTTCATTATTGCCCTTTTTTGTATGATTATAGGGCAATAATTCTTTATATTAGTTTATTTTTTCTTAGGAATTTTAATTATAATTTTTCCATCTTTATTTTCATTTGTAATCTTAGATGCATCTGCATCGCTTGGTAGTGTTAGTGTTTGCATATAACTACTTGTTGAAATAGATTGAATTTTGCTTGTATTGCTATCTTTTTTAATCTCTTTGTGTTGCTCTACTTTTATTGTTAATAGATTATCTTTTGTTTGAATATTTAAGTCTGTTTTTGTATCTTTAGATGTATTTATAGCAATCTCATAGTGATCACCTTTATCTTGCAAACCAGAGTTAAAAAGGCTGTTTGAGTTAAAAGTAACAGTTGGAAAACTTCCATTACTATTTTGCATATTTTTAAAGACGCTATCCATTTGTTTTTGCATCAATTCCATCTGTTTCATTTGAAGTTCAAAAATTTTATCCATTTGACTAAATGGATCTGCTACAGTATTATTAGAATTAGCATTTAAAAGACCAATTAAACCTAAAGCTAAAACTATTTTTTTCATTGCACATTCCTTCCTTATTTTTTCTGTTATAATACACCCACTTTGTGTAATATTTATGCAACTTAAGTAACAAAATAAAGGAAAAATTATGAAAAAAATCATTGTATTATTTGTCTTTAGTTTATCTCTTTTTGCAGAGTTTAAAACTATTGATGCAGATACTTTAATAAAAATGCAAAAGCAGGGTGTAGCAGTCTTTGATATTAGAACACCACAAGAGTGGAAAGATAGAGGAGTTATCAAAGGTGCTATTAAAAATATGTTCTTTGATAGTAAAGGTCAAGCAGATATAGCAAACTTTATGTATAAACTTGGAACAGTTATTAAAGATAAGAATCAGCCATTTATAATATATTGTGCTCATGCAAATAGAACAAAAGCTGTTGGTAATTTTTTGTCTAAGCAACTTGGTTTTAAAAAGGTTTATGAGTTAAAAGGTGGTATTGAGTATGGTTGGATAGCAACTAAGCATAAAACTATAAAAAAGTAGAGGTTTAACTCTACTTTTAGTGGTATAGCGTAGCAATAGTAGCATAAGCAGCAAAAAACATTAAGTGTGATATTCCTTCTATATAGTTTGTTTCACCATTATCAGTTGTTTTCCATACTAAAATAACTGTTAAAATTAAAGCTCCAACTTGAAATGCATTAAAATCCAATGAAAGCATAACACCATTAAAGTATGCAAGAATCATAAGCACCGGAACTGTAATCATTATAGATACAACAGATGCACCCATTGCGATATTAATAACCCTTTGAATTTCATCATCTTTAGCAGCTTTTAGTGCAGTAATTACCTCTGGTGATACAGCAATAATAGCAATAACCAAACCTGCTAAACCTGATGAAATATGATACTCTTTTGCCAAATGCATTCCATTGTGTGCAAACATTTCAGCTAAGAATCCTATTATCACCAGTAAAACAAAGATAGCAATGAAGTTGATAAAATTAGGCAGTTTATAGAATATATAATCTTCATCTTCTACCTCTCTATGTCTCTTTTTCATCTTAAATATTCTACTTTTTGCTGTATCTTTAAAGAAGTGTTCATGGGTTTTTGTTTGAAAAACAAATATAAACATATAAAATATCATTAATAAAATAGCAATCATTACAGAAGCTTCAAAAAGTTTTTGTTGATTGTCTGTATAGTTTAAAATACTTGGCACAAGCAATGCAGAAGATGCTACAAGAAGTATTGTAGTGTATGTGCTTGAAGTATCTTCATTATGCTCTTGCTCCTTAAATCTAAGACCACCAACAAATACAGCCAATCCAAGCAATACATTCATATCTACTATAACAGCTGAAATTATTCCACCTTTTACAGTGTCAAGACCTTGGGAACTTCCTTGTGTGTTACTTACTATCATATATAACAAAACAATTTCAACTACGACAGCTGAAAAAGTTAATACAAAACTTGCATATGGCTCTTGTAGTCTATCAGATAGAATATCAGCAATTTCAGCAACTGTCATAGAAAAAGCTCCAATAGCAACAGCAGAACTAAAGACACTAATATATATGCTACTATGATATGTTTTAAAAGCAATAAGTGTAAAGATTAAACCAATAATTATATCGATATATTCGAAAATGTAGTATTTTATTCCATGTAGATTGCCACTATTGGCGGGAGGATGCGAATCCAAAATATTCTCCTAATTTTTTTGTAATGATATATTTTTAAACTTAATCTTTGATTAAAGGAATATCCAAAGATACCATATTTTCATTCAAATATATATCAAACGATAGATCCTCTGCCAATCTTCTAATATTTAAATCATCCTCTTTCTCTCTTTTATCAGATTTGTATATTAATGATATAACACTATATTTCTTATCATCTATTATAATAAACTCACCAATTTTTAAAGACATATTTATATCTACATAAATTGCATCTTTATAACTATCTAAAATTTTTCTTAACAGCAATGATAGTTTGTTTTGATTGGTTTGTGTAGCTGGAATATCTAAATCGCTCATTAGTCGTATATCTGTTTTTGAAGATATATTAAAATGTATTATTGAATTATTTAATACCTTATTTAAGTCTGTTTCTACTTTTGAAGTATCTCTGCTAATATGTTTAATTTTTGGTTTGTAATATAATCTTATTGCTATATAATCATCGTTAGTATAGCTAACCATTATAGAATAAAAAGTAAAACTACCATAATGTAACTCTGTTTGAACTGTATTATATCCATACTCTTTTGGTGCATTATTTAGGCATAAATTAAAAATCTCTTTTGCATTAACATACCCAAGTAGTATTTCTGCATTTGTATTTAAATATAATATTTTTCCACTGTTGCTAAATATTATAACAGGATTATTGTCTATCTCTACTAAATATTCAAAATCAATCGAGTTCATCTATCTTTTTCCTTAGAGTATTTCTACTTATTCCAAACTTTTTTGATACTTGAAGTTGAGATTTAAATCTTTTTAATCCTGCATCTATAATTGCTTTGTCAAAAAGTTTTAACTCTGTATCATAAATATTCTCTTCTAATGGGCTATTGACAAAGTTGTAATATAAAGCTCTATATAGCTCATCTTTTGTTAATGTTTTTAACATTATCTCTTTGTATATAGACTTTTTAAGAGATTTTAAATTTTCACTCAAATCAAAAAGAGTCTCATCAATTTCTAAATTAGCAGGTGCATCAAGCAACTCTTTTATATGTTCAATATAGTAATTACTAAAGTTTTTTATATCCTCTTCTCTTTGTGATAGAGGTGGGAAGTGATAGATAAAAGCAAATTTGTTTTCTAACTTTTTATTAAAATGTTTACTATTATATAGTGCCAGAACATGAACATTTTCAAAATTTAAACTATCTATATTTGTAACTTTCTCAAAATTGGTTATTACAACTTTTTGGCTATCTTCTAAAGCCTTGTGAACCTCTTTTAAATTGGCTCCATCAACCCAAGTGGCACCTTTGTAAAGCTTACGAATAAGACTGGTTTTGCCACTATATCTTTGACCATAAATAACAGATGAAACCAACATATCTTGGTTGCCGATAATAGATTGATATATCTTTTCAATTGTAGGATCTGAACTTTGGATATACAAAAACAATCCTTTTTTGTTTAAATTTTATACAAAAAAGCTTAAAAGTAAGATGTATATGTTCTTATTTTATACAATTTTAGATTTCGTTACTATAAAGTTATAATAAAACTTATCTTGACTCAACTGCTATTTCGCAGCCATACTCTTTTATAAAAAATTCACTCAACTCAATCGCTTTAGAGATAAAATTTGTAAAGTTTTTCTCTATTTCATCTAAGATTTTATCATTATGAAAATCATTTTGAAATATTCTATAATAGAGACAGATTGTATTGTTTTTGGCATAAATCCCCAAATCAAACGGTTTAAATTTATCTGAATTTATCAATTTAAGAGCTTCTAATATATTACTCTTTGGCACATTACAAAGTGGTGAGTTTGCATAAAATCCATAATCTCCACTTTTGAAAAATCTAATTACATTTGATTTTGGATAAAACTCCCAGTAATCTTTTCCAACTTTACATAGTTTTGGATTTAGTCCATAGGCACTAATTGCTCTATTAATGACTTTTTCTATTTCGCTTTCATCTTCTTTGCTATTATCAAATAGGCTATCATCTATTGCTCCACCACAATTATTGCAAAATTTTGTCTTTTGTATTAAATAGCTATCGCAAGAGTTACACTTTACTCTATATTTTAAATCTTCAAAGTTAAAGCTATCTAACTCTTTTTCTAAATCTTTATAAGGTATTCCAAAGCCTACATTATCTGCATCACTAAACTTAGCATTAACAATAGCAATCAAATTGCCATTTTCATCAACCATTGGTCCACCAGAATTACCACTGTTTATAGCAGCATCTGTTTGAATATAGCGTCTATTATCAATAATCTGTTTAGTAGAAGATATTATACCCTCTGTAATTACATAAGGCATACCAAAAGCAAATCCAGCAATATTAACCTTTTGCCCATTTGTAATATTTAAATCTTTTTTAAGCTTAATTGCACTTTGTCTATTTTTTAAATCTTCACAAACCAAAAATGCTATATCTGCAACACTATTTACCATTACCACAGTAGCTAAGTATCTGTTTTTGTTTATATCTTCTAAAATTGCCTCTTTAAAGTGTGAGACAACATGGTAGTTTGTAATTATATAATCATATCCATCTAAAATAAATCCTGTTCCAGAGCCATCTTCTACTATAACTTTAAAAATACTATTTTCTAACATCAATTAAACATCCTAAATATTACATTTATAGCAAAAAGCCATATTAGCCAAAAAAATATAGATTTTAAAAATCCAAATTTGCTACTTTTATCACTAAGTTCTTTGTTTATGAATTTATTATATAGTTTTACAAGCTTCTTCTGAGCATATTCTATCTCAGCGTTTGATACATCTTTTAGGGTATCTTCGATTGCGTTTTTTTGTGTTGGACTTAGATTGTAATTATAAATAACTCTTAAAAACATTGCTTCCATATAGTATGACATTGAGAAGTAGTCATTACTGTTTTCCATCTTTACTAAATTTTCTCCATAATCTTCAAACCAACTTTTAAGTATATCTGTATTGCTAAATTTTAACATAGATACCAAATCTTCTCTAAAGTATAATATATCTTCATAAAATTTATCATTTTTTTCTTGCAACTCATTTATAAAGGTTTTGCCTTGTTTTATTCTTTCATAAAAGTCTATATCTCTATCGTGTATCATTGAGAGTTTTTGCATTAATTCAAATTTTAGATAACCATTAATATATGACATATTTGCAAGTTTATAGAGTGTGATTATTACCATATCCCATACAAAATCTGACTTTCCATCTTTTTCAAGCTCTTTTTCATATTTGCTAAATTCATCTAAATATAATCTTATTTGTTTGATAGTTTTGGTTTTTTGAGATTGATTTAATCTATTTTTTGCAATTGCATTAATATCAGTTGCCCCATATTTATAGATAAACTCATTGCATAGCTCATCTGCATTAAAAATTATCTCTTGAAATACCCAGTTAATTATATTTGGTTTGCATCTGTGTAGCTCTAATTGATAATCTATGTATATTTTGTCATCATCATATACTATATGCGAAAAGTCCAATAAAGAAAAGTTAACCTCTGCAACCTTGCGAAGAAGAGGAATCAATTGAGTATTGCTATCGATTGCAACAATTTCTGTATATAGCTTAAAATATCTATCATCCAATTCTATTTTAATAGCAATATTACCATGAACTCTGTTTATAGATATATCTTTTTTTAAGTTAATGCCTTTGAATATATCTTGATTTAAATACTCAAGTGTAGATATTACAGCTTTTTTATACTCTTTATCTTCAAAAAATTTCTCTGCATCATTCCATTTTTCTTCATCTCTTATTGGTTCTCTTTTGGTTTTTATGGGCAGATAATATGATGGTAGTTTGTGAGCCAAAGTATTCCTTGTTTTCTCATAATTTTACTATTTTTTTCTTTAATTACTACACCAAAAAGGTAGCTTAAATTTGTTATAATTACAAAAAAGGTATTAAATGCAAATTATTTGGCAAAATAAAAACTTTAAAATACTCCGACATGATAGCAATCTGCCTTGGGTGAAGTTATTTACAAAAAATCCATATAAAGAGCTTAGCCATATTCCAAAAGATTTGAAAGTAGAGATGTTTGACATTATAGAAAAGATAGAGTTGGCTCTAATAGAGGTTTACAATCCAGATAAGATAAATATTGCATCTTTTGGAAATATGTTGCCTCATATGCATTGGCATATTATAGCTCGTTTTAAAAACGATCCATACTTTCCAAATACTACTTGGCAAGAGCCTATAAGAGATTTTAATCTTAATTTACCAAATTTTGAAAAGTTTGTGAGAGTTTTAAATGAAAAACTATAAGTTAATAGGTCATATATTTGCCTTCTTGACTGTAACAATATGGAGTTTTGCATTTGTTAGCAACAAAGCACTGCTATCTTATATGTCGCCAATTGAAAATATGATTTTAAGATTTTTGATTGCATATATTATTCTTGTTTTACTATATCCGAAATTAAATACTATAAAAAGTATAAAAGATGAGATACATTTTGCATTTCTTGGTTTTTTGGGTATTTTTTTGTATTTTATTTTAGAAAATTTCTCTCTTAAATATACCCAAGCTGCCAATGTTGGGTTGTATATGGGAGCTATTCCAATACTTACAGCTATAACTGCACACTTTTTAACAAAAGATGAGCATCTTAGTAAAAATGTATGGATTGGATTTTTGCTTGCAATAGTTGGTATATCACTTATTTTATTTGATAGCTCAAAGTTTGAATTAAGAATAAAAGGCGATATCTTGGCACTACTTGGAGCTTTAGTATTTGCTATATACTCTGTTTTTCTAAAATTGGCACCAAAAGGTTATCACTATATTGTTGTAACAAGAAAAAGCTTTTTATATGGTTTGGTTTTTATGTTGATTTATTATATAAGTTTAGATAAAAGTTTTAATATTTCTATTCTTAAAGAGCCTGTTGTATATTTAAATATTTTATATCTTGGGGCAATCTCTTCAGGGTTGGCATTTATTTTATGGCAGCAAGGAATAGAGAAAATTGGTTCAATTAGTGCAAGTAGTTATATATACTTGGTTCCACTTATAACAGCACTTGCCGGAGTGTTTATTTTAAATGAGCAAATATCAACAAATATGCTCATTGGAGCTATGCTTATTTTGTTTGGTTTATATGTAGCACAAAAGAGTAAATAAGTAAATTTTTTTATAAAAATTAGATTTTGTAATATTTTGGTAAGGTTTTATTGCTATACTCACAGAAAAAACGGAGTTTAATTTGAAGATAGCTGTTGTTGGAGGCGGAGTAGCAGGCAGTAGTGTTGCCATTTATCTTGGTAGTTTAGGACTTGATGTTACTCTTTTTGAAAAAAAATCATCTTTGGTTGATGGTCCGCCAATGTGTCATTTGCATGCTGGAGGTAATTTATATCCAGACATCTCTTTGCAACAGTGTGTAAGACTTTTAAAAGAGTCTATTGAGTTAATAAAACTCTATCCACAAGCAATAGATTACAGACCAACTCTAATAGCTATTCCAACATATGATAGCAATGAGCCAAAAGATATATTAAATAAGCTTAACTCTTTGCAAAAAGAGTATGAGAATTTAGTAAAAGAGAATAAAGATAATATGCTACTTGGTGAGCCAAAAGATTATTTTAAAAGTTATAGCAAAGATGAACTCTTAAGGCTAAAGGAATCAAGTGAGTATATAGAGTGGATAAGCCCTTTTGTAAAAGAGGTTGATTTAGATAGTATTAAATATCCTGTTTTTTTGGTTCAAGAGTATGGTTTAAATGTCTTTAGAATTGCTGCAAGTGCTGCAATTTTAATTAAGAATATAAAAAATATTAATTTAAAGCTAAACTCAGAAATAGTTAAAATAATCGAAAAAAATGGATATGAATTAGAATATGTAGAGAATGGAAATAAATATATTAAAAAATATGATTATCTAATAAATGCAGCTGGTTTTGAGAGTGGTAAGATAGATGACTATTTGCAAAAAAGACGAAATAGATTTGTTGAGTTTAAAGCAGCCTATGTAGCAAAATGGGAAGAGAATAGATATAAATGGCCTGAAGTGATATTCTTTGGCAAAAGAGGAAGCACAAAAGGAATGAGACAATTTACACCTTATAGTGGCAACCACTTTCAAATACATACTATGACAAAAGATGTAACACTGTTTGATAATGGATTGGTAAAAAATGATACAAATTCATCTATGCCAAAATTAGATAGAGATTTTATCGATAGAGTTTATGATGAGTGGAAATGGTCTGAAGTAGAAGAGAGGACAAATAGATCTATAGATTATGTATCCTATTTTATAAAAAGATTTAAAAGTGCAAAAGTTGCTGCAAAACCACTTTATGGGATACAGCAAATTCCAGGTAACCAAGAGAGTTTAAGAGCTGCAGAGGTTTCATTTGATGGAGACAGTTATGCAAGATGTGAAATTGTAAAGGCATCTTCTGTATTGGCAATGGCTGATGATATTGTAAAAAAATTGGTAGAAAAAGGATATTTGGATAAGTCTTTATATGGATACAGAGATTATAGTAAATTTGATGTAGATAATGAGCTTGTAGATAATTTATCACAACAAATCGCAAAAGATAGAGGATATCCAAAATGTATGGGAATGTTATACTCAAAAAAATTAATATAATATATTTGTAAATTTGTATAGAAAAAGTCAAAAAATTAGATATAATATTGTAGTTAAATTTTAAATATTTTAGTTTTAAATTTATAAAGATAGATTATAAGGATATATATGAAGAGTTCTTTAATTGTTTTTTCACTCATTGCTTCTACAATCTCTTTAATGGCAAATACAGATGTTTATAAAAGATATAAATTTAAGTCAGGACTTGTTTTTTATGATGTTAAAGTATCAAGCTTTGATAATAATCTAAACTCACAAGTTCGTGGTATTGCAAGATTGGTTTTTGATAATTGGGGTGCAAGAGAGCTTAAAGAAGAGGATGTATCAGAGATACAATCTGGGAATTTTAAGGATGAAAAAGCTCGTCATACACTAAATAAAATTGACTTTGGAACTGTTTATACAGTAGATTTTGATGAAAAAAAGATATATAAATCAAGAGATAGAGATTTAGATGTAGCAATTATGCAAAAAGTTGATTTATCAGATGAACCGGTAAATCAACTAAAAGAGATGGGTGCAAAAATTGTAGGCAAAGAGAAAATTGCCGGATATGAGTGTAATTTATGGCAATATAATGACCAAAAAATATGCTTATATAAAGGAATTCCTTTAGAGATTATTGTTAAGAATGCAGGTTTTTATAGTGAAAAAAAAGCTGTTCAAGTAATATTAGATAAAGATATTCAACCAAAAGAGTTTAAATTGCCAAATTTTCCAATAGTTGAGGGTGAATCGTATAGTAACAATAGAGCTTCTCTAACAAGAGCCAAAGATTATATGATGTCTATTCAAGATTTAAGAAAGGCTATGAAAGCCAAGGGTGTAAATTTAGATGATAAAAACTTAACAGTAACACCGGATTTGGAAAAAGAGATTATTAATATATTGGGAGCAAGGTATCTTCATAAACAAAAAAAGCTTTTGCCAAAGCTAATAACTGCAATGGAAGATGCTAAAAGTTGCATAGCAAAATCTAAAGATGAAGCAGAAGCAAAAGCTTGCATAGAGCCGGTTAGAAAAATAAATGATTTGCTTGGAGATGCAACTGCTAAGTATGACTTTAAAAATTTAGATGATGCAAAAAAACAAAAAGCAATCAAAGCTTTGGATATAGAGATTAAAAATACAAAAATTACACAAGAGTGTGTATCTAAAAATGATAAGACTACTGATGTAATTATCTGCACAGAAGGAACTTTAGATCCTGAATGATTTCTACTTATAACAAACTCAGCCTTTGCTGTGTTGTTAATTTAATTTTAAATTAGCATAATCAAAATTAAACTATCAATTCGCTATAATTACAAAAAAATATTGGAGAAGTTATGGGTAGAGCGTTTGAATATCGTAAAGCTGCAAAAATGAAGAGATGGGGAACAATGTCAAGATTATTCCCTAAACTTGGTAAAATTATTACAATGGCTGCCAAAGAGGGTGGCTCTCCAGACCCAGATATGAATGCTAAGCTTAGAACAGCAATAATGAATGCAAAAGCTCAAAATATGCCAAAAGACAATATTGAAGCAGCTATTAAAAGAGCATTTAGCAAAGATGCAGCAGACTTAAAAGAGATTGTTTATGAAGTAAAAGCACCACACGGTGTGCAAATGATTGTAGAGTGTGCTACTGACAATAATACAAGAACTGTTGCAAATGTAAAATCTATACTAAAAAAAGGTGGTGCTGAACTTTTAACAAGCGGTGCATTAAATTTTATTTTTACAAGAAAAGCAGTATTTGAATTTGAAAAGAGAGATGATATAGACTTAGAAGAGTTAGAGTTAGAGTTAATCGATTATGGCTTAGAAGAGATAGAAGAGGATGTTTCACCACAAGAGAATGGTGAAGATAAAGAGATAGTTAGAATATATGGTGAGTTTAAAAGTTTTGGCGAACTTAGTAAAGCATTAGAAGATATGAAAATAGAACCAACAAAAGCGGCTTTAGAGTATATTGCAAATATGCCCGTAGAGCTTGAAAATGAAGAGTATCTTGAAGAGATAGAAAACCTTGTTGATAAACTTGAAGAAGATGATGATGTTCAAAAAGTTTATACAAACTTGGCTTAATGAATTTTAAATTAGATATCAACACAATAGAGCAGTTACAAACTTATTCTGCTCTTTTAAACAAAGATATAGATACAATTATAAAAGAGGCACTTGAAGAGTATTTTGTAAAATCCCAAGAGAAGCTATTAAAAGATACACTTGAAAAAGAGAATGCTATGACCAACTTAAGCTATGATGAGTTTTGGGATGGCGTGGATTTATGAAGCGAGTATCAATATTCTTATTTTTAGTTATTGCAACTTTTACAGGCTATTATATTTTAAATTATAATAATTATTCTATATATAACATAACAGATGCAACAACAGAACAAAAAATAGTTTTAAAAACTAATAAAGATATTGTAGATATAGATGGTATAGAATTGAAAATTATAGGAAATATAGATGGTGAAGCATCTTTATATGTAATAGAATCTGATAAAATATATAAAGTAATCTATTTGAAAAATAATGTAAATATAGATTTTAAAAGTGAATGGTATAATAATAGTGTTACTTTGCTATATGATCCATACAATGTAAAAGATGCTGGAAAGCTAAAAATATATTATCAGTTTCAATAGCTTATAAACTCAATATCAAATTTTTTGTAAACTCCATACATTTTATCACAAGCAAAAGATGGTAGTGATATGTAATTTTTACTCTTTATTCCTTGATGAAAATGACCCTCGATAATTAGATTTGATGAGTAATATTTTTTAATATTTAAAATTGTATTTTCAAAATTTTTTATCTTTTTACATATATTTTTTTTAGACATTTTCTCTATCTTTTTTTTAGCATATATTTGTGGTATTAGTTTTATAATAAATGGATTTCTAATAAATTTTGTATAGATTTTGTAGAGTAGGGTGGTGTTAAATTTATCGCCATGAGAAATCGCTATTGTTTTGTTTTGGTCTTTTAGAATTAGTGGTTGCTTAGATATTGGTATTATTTTGGTGTTTTTAAATAGTGGCTTTAAGTTAAAATCGTGATTGCCTTCTATATAAAAAACCTCTATTTTTGTAGCTATTTGTTCTATTAACTCTATATCTTTTGAAAATCGTTCTTTTAGATATGGACTATTGCCAACCAAAAGGTCAAAAATATCGCCCATTAAAAATAGTTGGGGAGTTTGTAATTTACTGCTATTAATCGACTCTAAAAGAGTTATTAACTCTTTTGAGTGGTTTGGGTAGTGTGCATCTGCAATAAAAATTGCACCCTCTTTTAGTTTATGGGACATAGGCAATTTTTGGCACTCCTGCACTCTCTTCTAAACCCATTGCAATATTTGCTGCAACAAGAGCTTGAGATGCTGCACCTCTTAATAGATTATCTATTGCAGAGTTTATATATAGTGAGCCATCGTTATTG